>Ga0256404_1002443_pt1 | contig 41078 bp, 39 predicted proteins | sample RumenRJG_01DNA_FD_185990 | JGI IMG/M metagenome (GOLD analysis project Ga0256404, IMG submission 185990) | Bovine rumen microbial communities from Lethbridge, Alberta, Canada - RJG_01 | ecosystem: Host-associated > Mammals > Digestive system > Stomach > Rumen | place: Canada: Alberta | collected... | reverse complement strand
AGGCTTAAGGTGGAAGTGCAGTAATGTATGTAGCTGATAAGTACTAATCGGTCGAAGACCTGACCATAACGGTTAGAAACAAGGATGATTCAGTGTTCGGTTTTGAAGGTACAAATCTTCATTTGGCCCGGTGGCTCAGCTGGTTAGAGCGCCGCCCTGTCACGGCGGAGGTCAGGGGTTCGAACCCCCTTCGGGTCGCTGCAACTTAGGTTGCAATACATATATATGGGATCTTAGCTCAGCTGGGAGAGCATCTGCCTTACAAGCAGAGGGTCATAGGTTCGAGCCCTATAGGTCCCATATCATACGCCGATGTGGCTCAATTGGCAGAGCAGCTGATTTGTAATCAGCAGGTTAACGGTTCGAGTCCGTTCATCGGCTTAGATGTAAGAAATTACATCATGGATGGATTCCCGAGTGGCCAAAGGGGACAGACTGTAAATCTGCTGCAAATTGCTTCGGTGGTTCGAATCCACCTCCATCCAGTCGCTGAGAGATTACTTCCCTCGGTATAATTATATAACGCGGGGTGGAGCAGTCTGGAAGCTCGTCGGGCTCATAACCCGAAGGTCACAGGTTCAAATCCTGTCCCCGCTATTTAGGCTTTGCCTATGCCCAGATAGCTCAGTTGGTAGAGCAGAGGACTGAAAATCCTCGTGTCACTGGTTCGATTCCGGTTCTGGGCATTTTTTTATGCTCATAATATGGGCCACTAGCTCAGTCGGTAGAGCACTTGACTTTTAATCAAGTTGTCTGGGGTTCGAATCCCCAGTGGCTCATTTTTACTAGATCGTTGTACGGGATGATTCCAACAACGGTCTTTTTTTGAGGATATAATCATGGCAGATGATCAGGTTAAAAAGAAAAGAAAGCTTTCAAAGACCGGAAAAATTGTCTTTTCCTGCCTGGGATTACTTTGCCTATTTGCTCTTTATTCTGTTGGAATACTCTTTTTCCATACTCATTTTTTCCCAAATACAGTATTAAATCAGACCTATAATATTTCTTGGAATACTACAGAGGAAGTGAAAAATCGTATTTTACAGCAAGCTGTAGGTTATGAAATGACGATTACACCAAGAGAAGGTAATCCAGAAGTTATCAAAGGAACATCCATCTCTTTTGTTCCTACATTTGGACCTGATTTTGATGATATTGTAAAGAGTCAGGATTCCTTTCTTTGGATCAGAGAGATTTTCAGGCCACACTCTTTAAGTTATACAGAAAGTGGGAAATACGATGAAAATCAGTTAATGCAGGTATTAGACCAGCTTAACTGTCTTCATGATACAAAAGCACGTAAACCAAAGAATGCTTACATTTCTGAATATGATGCAGAAACGAATTCTTTTTCCATTGTGCCGGAAGACCTGGGTACTACAATTAATTCCAAGAAGGCGTATGCATATCTTGGGGACTGTCTAAAAGCCATGATGCGCCAGGTAGACTTGGAGCCTTGCTACACTTTGCCGGCTGTTAGAACAGATGACGAGACTCTTTGCGCCACCCTTGATCACTTAAACCGTTATGTACAGACCGTTATTCAATACGATTGGAACGGTTCTCAAGTGGAATTAGATAGTTCTACCTTTGGCAGCTGGATTCTCGTAAATGGTACAGAAATCAGTTATGATGAGGATGCTATTAGGAAATGGCTTTCCGAACAAGCTTATCAATACGATACTTACGGAAAAGAACGGCAGTATACAACATTGGATGGTCGAGTGAAGTCTTTAAAAAATGGTGGATACGGTTGGCGTACGGACCGAAGTGCAGAATTAGAGGCCTTAGAGGAAGATATTCGATCCGGAGAGACGATTTCAAAAGAGCCCATCTACTCTTATACTGCAATGCAAAAAGGCCAGGATGACATTGGAAATACATTTGTGGAGATTGATTTATCCAAACAACACTTGTATTTAGTGGAAGAAGGGGAAGTTATCTTCGAGTCGGATTTCGTTTCGGGTAATCTGTCAAATGGTAATGGTACACCTCCTGGACTGTTTGGTATTACTTACAAGGAAAGAAATGCAACATTAAAGGGTGCAAATTATACTTCAAAAGTTAGTTATTGGATGCCTTTCAATGGAAATATCGGCATGCATGATGCCACTTGGAGAAGAGAATTTGGTGGAGATATTTATATTACCAGTGGTTCCCATGGCTGTATCAATTTACCTCTTTTATCTGCACAATTTATTTTTGACCATGTAGATAAAGGATATCCTGTGATTTGCTATTATTAATGGAAAAATGCTACTAAAGAGAACGAAGAAGTTTTACGAACGTCAGAAAGAACTACAAAAAGAAATAGTGGAGTATGGCCAGGATATTCTTGAGGCAAAAGCTTTTCGAGAGTCCAAAAAGAACATGCAACATGGGACGGTTTCTGTTCAGGAGCATTCCATGTATGTGACCAGGGCAAGCCTTTTTATTGCTGAGGAATTGAAAATTCGGGTGAATAAAAGGGATTTGGTAAGAGGAGCTTTACTTCATGATTATTTTCAGTACGATTGGCATATCGGCCATCCGGATTTAGAGGGAAAACTGCATGGATTTAAACATCCTGAGATTGCACTGAAAAATGCGGAGAAAGAATTTCAACTGACTGAAAAACAGAGGGACATCATTTCCCATCACATGTTTCCGTTGACCTTGAGACCACCGAAGTGCAAAGAAGCCTGGGTGGTTACCATGGTGGATAAGTATTGTTCGTTACTGGAGACTTTTCATATGGTAAAAGGAATCAAATCTCGGTTACACAAGAAGTAAAAAACTGCCTATTTAGGCAGTTTTTTTGGTAATAGAAGGGCAAATATGGTAAACTAAAAATAGCACACATTTGAAGGTGAACTATGGCAAAAGTTGTTTATATCATGGGCAAAAGCTCCACTGGTAAAGATACTGCATTTAAGAAATTAATGGAACAAAAGGAAATCCCTTTTGAAAGAATACCACTATATACCACAAGACCCATTCGAGAAGGGGAACACGAAGGGGTAGAGTATCATTTTACAGATGAAGAGGGATATCAAAAGCTTCGTGATGCAGGCAAGATTGTAGAAGAAAGAACTTATAATACAGTACAGGGGTTATGGAGATACTTTACTGTCATGGATAAGGAGATGCTCTCTTTACCCAAGAACTATCTGATGATTGGTACTCTGGAGTCCTATATGAAGACCAAAGAATTCATCGGGGAAGAGAATTTAATTCCTATCTACATTGAACTTGCAGATGTGGAACGTTTACAGAGAGCTCTAAATCGAGAAAAACAGCAGGAAGTACCGCAACTGGAAGAGATGTGCCGAAGATTCTTGGCGGATGCGAAGGACTTTAGCGAAGAAAAAATACAGCAGGCTGGAATCACAAGACGTTTTTCAAATGATGCAATTGAAAACTGTTATCAGCAGATCATGGAGTATCTGAGAGAGGTTTTGGCATGGACATAAAAGTGAATCAAGTATCACAAGTCCCGCAACCTGTAAAGCCGCAAGAGGTGAAAACAGGGGACGATACATTTAAGTTTATGCTGGTAAGCAACATCGAAGAAAAAGAACTACAGGCTCGTCTTGTCAGTATGATGGAAGAAATCACCATGCAGGGCAAAAAACTGGCCAAGCATAGGGATATTCGGGATATGAAGCAGTATCGTACGTTGATAAAAAGCTTCATGAATGAGATTGTGAATCATTCTCATCAGTTCTCAAGAGAGAACTTTTTAGACAGGAAAGGTAGACATAGAGTCTATGGAATTATTCGTCTCATCGATGAAAACCTGGATAAGTTGGCTCAGGCATTGGTGGAAGACGAACAGGATAATATAGATATTCTGAAATGTATCGGAGAAATTGAAGGATTGATTTTGGATATCTTTACCTAATGGGAAAGAAGGACGAAAATGAGTGGTTTTCAGGATATAATCGGGCAAAATCAAATAAAACAACATTTACAAAATGCCATTGAAAATCATAAGGTAAGTCATGCTTATATTATTCAGGGTGAGCGCTTTTCCGGAAAGGAATTTATTGCAAGGATTTTTGCCAGGACTTTGCAATGTGAAAAAAAGGAAAAGGAACCATGCGAAACCTGCCATTCTTGTCTGCAGGCTCTTTCGGATAATCACCCAGATATTATATATGTGCAACATGAAAAGCCGGCTTCTATCGGCGTAGAAGAAATTCGTGAGCAGGTAGCGAATGACATCGATATTAAGCCCTATAGCAGCGATTATAAGATTTACATTATTCAAGAAGCAGAGAAGATGACAGTTGCTGCGCAGAATGCTCTTTTGAAAACTTTGGAAGAGCCACCTGCGTATGCCGTGATTATTTTGCTTGCAACCAGTGTAGAAACCTTGTTGCCAACCATTCAAAGCAGGTGTGTTACGCTGTCTATGCAGCCGGTTCCTACTGAGGAATTGAAAAGCTACTTGATGAAGGAAATGCAGATTCCGGATTATCAAGCGGATATTTGCGTGGCTTTTGCCAGAGGTAATCTTGGTAGAGCAAAAATGCTGGCAGCCAGTGACGAGTTTAATAATATTCGTAGGGAAGCCCTTTCACTGTTGCATAATATTAAAAAAATGACGATGCCTGAAATCATGCAGCGTGTAAAAAATGTGGAATCTTATAAGCTTCAGGTAGAAGATTTTTTGGATGTACTTTCGGTGTGGTACCGAGATGTGTTATTATTCAAAGCGACTAATGATGTAAATCATTTGATTTTCCGAGATGAGATTCAGCATATTACTGCAGCATCGGATAACAGTGCTTACGAAGGCATTGAGACAATCTTGGACGCATTGGAGACTGCTAAAGTCAGATTAAAGGCCAATGTGAAATTTGAATTGGTGATGGAGCTTTTATTCATAACAATTCAAGATAATTAATTTGTGGTTGATAGATTTGGAGGAACTATGACAAGAGTAATCGGAGTGAGTTTTAGGACAGCAGGGAAGATTTACTTCTTCAATCCGGGTGAACTCGAGATTAAAAAAGGCGATCATGTAATCGTAGAGACCGCCAGAGGTATAGAGTATGGTCGCGTAGTAAGCGCGCCAACAAATGTAGAGGATGAAAAGGTTACACAGCCGTTAAAACCGGTGTTACGAGTTGCCACTCCCAAAGATGAGGAGCAGGAAGCAGCCAATAAAATAAAAGAAAAAGATGCATATAAGCTTTGTCAGGAAAAGATCTTCAATCGTGGTCTTGAGATGAAGTTAATTGATGCAGAGTATACCTTTGATAATAGCAAGATTTTGTTTTACTTTACCGCAGAAGGCAGAGTGGATTTCCGCGAGCTGGTAAAGGATTTAGCAAGTGTATTCAAAACGAGAATTGAGCTACGTCAGATTGGCGTAAGAGATGAGACAAAGATTTTGGGTGGAATCGGTATTTGCGGTAGACAGTTATGCTGCCATACCTATTTATCTGATTTTGCACCGGTGTCCATTAAAATGGCAAAAGAGCAGAATCTTTCTCTGAATCCTACAAAGATTTCCGGCGTGTGTGGCAGACTGATGTGCTGCCTGGGTAACGAAGAGGAGACCTACGAGGAATTAAATCGTAACCTTCCAAAGGTTGGCGATTTTGTGACAGCAAAAGATGGCGAGAAGGGTCAGGTATCCAGCGTCAACGTGCTTCGTCAGACTGTTAAGGTTTTAGTCGAAGTAGACGATGAAAAAGAACTGAGAGAATTCCCGGTAGATGATCTTACTTTTGTTCGAAGAAAGAAAGGCAAACCTGCCGAGACAGCAGAAAAAGACCTTACTGAAGAAGTAGAAGCATTGCAGGACGATTTTGTAGAAACTGAAACCATGGTGGAAGTTACTACAGAGGAGATTGTAATCGAAGAGAAGCCTCAATCTGAGAAGAAACAGCAGGGTGACAATAAGCAGCAATCTGATCGTAAGCCAAAGCCACATTATAATAAAAACCGCAATCGCCGAAGAAATGACAATAATCGAAGAAATGGCGAACGTGGTGAAAATGGACGTGGCGGCGATAAAGTGCCAAATAAGGACTAATACGAATGAAGGAAGTTACGCTGAAAGAAGGGGAACGCATCGATGATTTAATGCGAAACGGATATGGGATCATCCAGGATCCCAATCGTTTTTGTTTTGGCATGGATGCAGTCCTTCTATCTGGATTTGCAGCAGCTGCTACCGGACAAAAAATGCTTGATTTAGGCACCGGTACCGGGATTATTCCATTATTGATGGAAGCCAAGACACCGATAGCCCATTTGACAGGCTTGGAAGTACAGGAAGACAGCGCAGATATGGCCAGACGAAGTGTAGCACTGAATGGCCTGGAAGAGAAAATAGAAATTGTTACAGGGGATATCAAAGAAGCCGATCAGTTATTTCCAGCGGCTTCTTTTGACGTAATAACCTGTAATCCCCCCTACATGATAGGGCAGCATGGGCTGCAGAATCCTACTTCGGCAAAGGCTATTGCTAGGCATGAGATTCTGTGTACCTTTGAGGATATTGCAGAGAAGACTGAGAAGCTGTTGAAGCCGGGAGGACATTTCTATTTGGTACACAGGCCGTTTCGGTTGGCTGAAATTATGTGTACTTTGCAAAAGTATCATTTAGAACCTAAGAGGATGCAGTTAGTATATCCCTACGTGGATAAGGAACCCAATATGGTTTTATTGGAAGCCACCAGGGGCGGAAAGCCCAGGATGACCGTAGAGAAACCTCTGATAGCCTATGAGGCTCCGGGAAAATACATGCCGGAGATTTATGACATATACGGATATTGATGGAGAAAGAGAAACCGATGGCAGGCAAGTTATATCTATGTGCTACACCAATTGGAAATCTGGGGGATATGACACCCAGAGTGGTGGAGACACTGCAAATGGTGGATTTGATTGCAGCTGAGGATACGAGAAATAGTCTGAAGTTGATGACGCATTTTGATATCCATACGCCTATGACCAGCTACCATGAATACAACAAAGTGGAAAAAGCACATACCCTGATTGCAAAAATGCAAGAGGGTCAAAACGTGGCATTAATTACAGATGCGGGAACTCCTGCGATCTCGGATCCGGGAGAAGTGCTTGTAAAGTTTTGCCAAGAGGCAGGAATCGTAGTGACAAGTTTGCCGGGACCGGCGGCATGCATTACGGCACTTACTTTATCAGGTCTTTCTACCAGAAGATTCTGTTTTGAAGGTTTTTTACCTCCGGATAAAAAGGAAAGACTGCAGATTCTGAGTGAGTTGGAGGAGGAAAGCCGAACCATAATCCTTTATGAAGCACCCCATCACTTACGAACTACATTAGATCTTCTGGTAGAGCATTTGGGCAATCGACGTATTACGGTATGCAAAGAGCTTACCAAGCGGTTTGAATCCGCTATTCCCATGACCCTTCATTCGGCAGTGGAATACTTTGAGGAGAATGAACCAAAGGGCGAGTATGTGCTTGTGATAGAAGGTAAGAGCATAGAAGAGAAGGCCAAAGAAAAGCAAGAAAGCTTTTTGGATATGTCCATCGAAGAACATATGCAGATTTACCTGGAGCAAGGCATGTCAGAAAAGGATGCCATGAAGGCTGTGGCAAAAGACCGCGGTGTCAGCAAAAGGGATATATATCAGGTTTTGCACGTGGAGAAGTAATGCGTGTTTGACAATTTGAAGTATGCTAACTATACTCATTTTTAGTGAGGTATTATGTAAAGGAGAGAATACATGTTAGAGAAAATTGCAGCATTTATCGAAGAGCAGCTGGGTACTGTGAAAAAAGAAGATATTACTCCAGAGACATCTTTTAAAGATGACTTGGGTGCTGATTCTTTGGATTTATTAGAGCTTGTAATGAGCTGTGAACGTGAATACGGAATCGAGATTCCTACAAAGGATTTAGAGAACATCCACACAGTCGGAGATGTGATCGAATACATCGAAGCACAGGGCAAGTAAGAACTTCTGACTACCATTTCTGAAAAGGAATGGTAGTTTTTTTATAAGGAGGAGAAATGACAGAGTATTTATTATGGATTGGCATAGCACTACTCATCATAGCCGCGTCGACTATCTTTATCGTGGTATACAGAAAGATTACTGAAAAGCGGGACCCTTATGCCGATATGGAGGGACAGGATTTTGAATACTATTGTGCGGAACTCTTGCGAAGAAGAGGATTCCAAAGCGTAGAGGTGACAAAAGGCAGTGGAGATTTTGGCATTGATATTCTGGCTGAAAAAGATGGGGTAAGCTATGGAATACAGTGCAAATGCTATGACGGCCCGGTGGGCGTACATGCAGTACAAGAGGCGTACGCCGGAAAAGACTACTATGACTTAATGGTTGGCGTGGTGATGACCAACCAGTATTTCACAGAGCCTGCTGTGAAGGCGGCAAAAAAACTCAAAATTATGCTATGGGATAGGGATTATATAGATATGTAAAGCCTGTAAATACAAGGGGTTGGCATTGATTGCAGGTGCTATCTATGGTATTCTAAGAAGTGCAATATTTTTGAATCGCCTCATTCGGCGATAGAAAGTGAGAGAACATGAAAAACAAAGGAAGATATTACATTACAACAGCAATTGCTTATACTTCAGGTAAGCCGCATATCGGTAACACCTATGAAGTAATCATGGCAGATAGCATTGCTCGTTATAAGAGAGCGGATGGATATGATGTGCATTTCCAGACCGGTAGTGACGAGCATGGTCAGAAAATCGAAACCAGAGCAATCGAAGAAGGCATGAGCCCAAAGGAGTTTGTAGATAAAACTGCAGGCACCATTAAGCATCTGTGGGATATGATGAATACTTCCTATGATCGTTTTATTCGTACAACAGATGAGGACCATGAGAAGCAGGTTCAGAAGATTTTCAAAAGATTATATGATCAGGGTGACATCTACAAAGGTGCCTATGAAGGTATGTACTGTACAGAGTGTGAGGCTTTCTATACCACCTCTCAGTTGAAAGATGGCGTATGCCCTGAATGTGGTGGAAAAGTACATCCTGAGAAGGAAGAAGCATATTTCTTCAAGATGAGCAAATATGCTGACAAGTTGATTGAGCATATCAATACACACCCTGAGTTTATACAGCCGGTATCTCGTAAAAACGAGATGATGAACAACTTCTTATTACCTGGACTTCAGGATTTGTGTGTATCCAGAACATCCTTCAAATGGGGTATTCCGGTAGACTTTGATCCAAAGCACGTGGTATACGTATGGCTGGATGCACTGACCAACTATATCACAGGTATTGGTTATGATGCAGAAGGTAACAGCTCTGAGCTTTACAAGAAAAACTGGCCTTGCGATTTGCACTTGATTGGAAAGGATATTATCCGATTCCATACGATTTATTGGCCTATTTTCTTAATGGCATTAGGCGAGCCTTTGCCAAAACAGGTCTTTGGTCATCCTTGGCTTTTACAGGGTGGCGAGAAGATGAGTAAGAGTAAAGGAAACGTAATCTACGCAGATGATTTGGTAGATTTGTTTGGCGTGGATGCGGTGCGTTACTTTGTACTTCACGAAATGCCATATGAAAATGATGGTGTCATTACTTGGGAGTTAATGGTAGAGCGTGTTAACGCAGACCTTGCCAATACACTTGGTAACCTTGTAAATCGTACTATCTCCATGACCAACAAATATTTTGGTGGTGTAGTAGAGAATAAGGGTGTTACAGAAGAGGTAGATGCTAATCTGAAAGAGACCATTACCGCTGTTTATGACAAAGTAGAGAAACATATGGATTCTCTTCGCGTAGCGGATGCTTTAACAGATATTTTCTCCATTTTTAAACGTTGCAATAAATACATTGACGAAACAGAGCCATGGGTACTGGCAAAAGATGATGCGAAGAAAGATCGTCTTGCCACTGTACTGTATAACCTTGTAGAAGGCATCTGCATCGGTACTACTCTTGTAGCACCTTTCCTGCCGGAAACTGCAGAGCGTATTATGAAGCAGCTAAACACCAGCCTTCGTGATTTTGATACTTTACATGAGTTTGGTTTATATCCAAGCGGAAATCATGTAACAGATGCTCCTGAAATCCTTTTCGCAAGATTGGATCGTGATGAGATTCTGGCAAAAGCTGAAGACATCCAGGCCCGTCAGAGAGCAGAATTTTTACAGCACCAGGAAATCGCAAGACAGAATCTGGTTAAAGCCGGCAAGATGACAGAAGAGGAGGCAAAGGCTTTGAAGGCTGAATTAGAAGGTACTACGGAGGCAGCTCCTCAGGTAGACGGTGTAACAGATATCGAAGCAAAAGAGATTATTACCTATGATGATTTTGCTAAGTGCCAGTTCCAGGTAGGTGAAATCATTGAGTGTAAGGAAGTACCAAAGTCTAAAAAGCTTCTCTGCTCCCAGGTTAGAATTGGTAGCGAAGTAAGACAGATTCTTTCCGGTATTAAGCAGTACTATTCTCCAGAAGATATGGTTGGTAAAAAAGTAATGGTGTTAGTAAACCTGGCTCCAAGAGAAATGGCTGGCTTAAAGTCTGAAGGTATGATTTTGTGCGCAGAAGATGCTGCAGGTAACCTGGCACTCATGACACCGATATCTGATGTACAGCCGGGTGCAGAAATATGCTAGAATTGATATATAGAGAGAACGTATAGGGGGAAGCAATGAGAAAAGAATATATTAATTTTGATTCCAGAGATGGAAAAACACAAATTGCTGCAGTGCGCTGGATTCCTGACGGAGAGGTAAAGGGTATTCTTCAAATCGTTCACGGGATGGCTGAATACGTAGAAAGATACGAGGACTTTGCCAGATTCTTGACAGAAAAAGGTATCCTCGTGACAGGTGATGATCACCTTGGCCATGGTAGAACGGTTACAGAAAATGGCGCATTACAGGGATATTTCTGTGAAAAGGATCCTGCTACTGTAGTAGTAAGAGATATTCACAGATTAAAAAAACTAACCCAGGAAGCTTATCCAGGGAAGCCATACTTTTTATTAGGACATAGTATGGGGTCCTTTATCGCTAGAAATTATTTGATCCGCTATGGGAAGGGCATAGACGGTGCCATTATCATGGGCACCGGTATGCAGCCCAAGGGACTTGTGGTAGCCGGCAAATGCATGGCCGGTTTGCTACGCCTGTTCCAGGGAAGTAAAAAAGAAAGTAAGCTCCTAGATAATATGTCTTTCGGAACTTATCTGGACCATATTCCGGATCACGAGACACAGTTCGATTGGCTTAGCCGTAACAAAGAAAATGTACAGAAGTACATAGAAGATCCTATGTGTGGATTCTTGTTTACCATTAACGGTTTTCAGACTGTGCTTGAACTTGTAAATCGTCTGCATGATAAGGATAACCTTTTAGTGATGCCTAGAACGCTACCTGTTTTCTTTGTAGCAGGTGCAGAGGATCCGGTGGGTGAATATGGTAAGGCCGTAGAGCGTGTATATCAGTCTTTCCTGGACATCGGAATGACAGATGTAGCCATGAAGCTGTATGAGAATGACAGACATGAAATTCTCAATGAAGTAGATAAAGAAACGGTCTACGAAGATCTTTATCAGTGGATTACAGAGAAGATGAAGAGAGCATAATCCTATGGAAGCACGGAACGAAGATTGTATTGTGATTCGATCCGCCAGAATCGATGATTGGGAAAATGTAAAGAAATTGGCCTGGAATACTTTTTTAAAGTATGAGGCAGAAGATTACGGTGTAGAAGGAACCAGAAGCTTTCGAGAGTTTCTGGATGATGAAAAGCTACACCGTATGTTTCTTTTAGGCGAATATATTGTGTTTATCGCCACCTATAAGGACGAACTTCTGGGGATGATTTCACTACGAAGTCAAAATCATATATCTCTATTATTTGTGGCAGAGCATTTCCAGCATATGGGAATAGGAAGCGCGCTGATACGTTGGGCTGAGCACTATTTGCACAAAGATATGGGAGAGGACAAAATCACGGTGGATGCAGCGCCCTACGCGGTAGAGTTTTACCATGGCCTAGGATATCAAGACGTAGATGTGGAACGATGTATAGATGGTATTCGGTTTACTTCCATGGAGAAAATCTTCTAAATTAGTTAATTTGTATAGAAAAGTGTCTTTTTTTTGTACAAGGTGAAAGACGAAAAAAGGAAAAAACCGCTGCTTTGGCAATACGACGAGTGAATTATAAAAACTTTGTGAAATAGTGGCATGGTGGTACTTTTGGAAATTATAGTATACTAGCAACAGTGATAAGATATGACCGCAAGGTATTAGGAGGTATTACATGGCTAGTTTATCTTTAAAAAACATTTACAAAAGATATCCTAACGGCTTTGAAGCTGTTAAAGATTTCAATCTGGAAGTAGAAGATAAAGAATTCATCATCTTCGTTGGTCCTTCTGGATGTGGTAAATCCACAACTCTTCGTATGATCGCAGGTTTGGAAGATATTTCTGAAGGTGAGTTATACATCGATGGTAAATTGATGAATGACGTTGAGCCTAAGGACAGAGATATTGCGATGGTATTCCAGAACTATGCTCTGTATCCACATATGACAGTATATGAGAACATGGCATTCGGTTTGAAACTTCGTAAAGTTCCAAAAGACGAAATCGACAAAAAAGTTCGTGAAGCAGCAAAGATCCTTGACCTGGAGAATCTGTTAGATCGTAAACCAAAGGCTTTGTCCGGTGGTCAGAGACAGCGTGTTGCTATGGGTCGTGCTATCGTTCGTAAACCAAAGGTATTCCTTATGGATGAACCTCTTTCCAACTTGGATGCTAAACTTCGTGTACAGATGCGTATCGAGATTGCTAAATTACATATGTCCCTCGGTACAACAATCATCTATGTAACACATGACCAGACAGAAGCTATGACTCTGGGTACCAGAATCGTAGTTCTGAAAGATGGTGTTATCCAGCAGGTTGATACACCTCAGAACTTATATGAGAAACCACAGAACCTCTTCGTAGCAGGTTTCATGGGATCTCCTCAGATGAACTTCTTAGACGCTGTAGTTAGCGAAAAAGATGGCGTAGCAAGCCTTGAAATTGATGGCAAGAGCATTCCTCTTCCACCAGCAAAATCCAAAAAACTTATCGAGGGTGGCTATGTAGGCAAGACTGTAACCTTCGGTATTCGTCCAGAAGATGTATATGATTCTGAAATCATGGTAAATGCAGCACCTGTAACCTTCGATTCCAAGGTTAAAGTTTACGAACTTCTTGGTGCAGAAGTATTCCTGTATTTCGATTTGGGACAGTTCCCAATTACCGCTAGAGTGGATTCCAGAACAAATGCTAGACCTGGCGATTCCATCAAATTTGCTTTCGATGTTGAGAAGATTCACGTATTCGACAAAGAAACAGAAAAGACTATTACAAACTAGTAAAAGCATTGGGTGCTGCCACGATTGTGGCGGCACCCTTTTTTTGTAAGGTTTTTTATGCTAAAATACTCATGTTATAGAGAAATAGGAGATAGATTATATGATTTCAAATCAGATTATCTTGCAGAGTATTACAGAATTAAAAACAATTACGAAAGTTGATATAGGTGTTTTCGAGCTTAACGGCAGTACTGTTGCAGCTACATTTGAAACAGAGGATATGGATGCGTCTATCATTTCTGATTTTGCGTCCTCTCAGGCGGAAAGCCAGGTAATTGGAGAGCATCATTTCCTGAAAGTTCTGGATGACGAGGATGAAGTTCACTATATTCTGGACGCCAGAGCTTTAAGCGAAGATGCATATATGGTAGGTCGAATTGGGGCTTCTCATATTAAAGAATTGATGAAAGCCTATAAAGAAAGATTTGATCGCAATAATTTCTTCCAGAATCTGATTCTGGATAACCTGCTATTGGTAGATATCTACAATAGGGCAAAGAAGCTCCACATCACGGAGATGCAGCCTAGAGTAGCATTCCTGGTTGAAACAGAGAATAATGATGCCAATGTAGAAGAATTAATGCGTAGCCTCTTTACTGTACAGAACGGTGATTTTATCACCTCTGTAGAGGAAGGTCGTATTATTCTAATCAAGGCTGTGGAAGAAAACGTCACCAACAAAGAATTAAAGCGTATTGCAAACACCATCGTAGACACCATTAATACAGAGCTTTTAGAGAATGTCAGAGTAGCCTACGGTGCGGTAGTACATGATTTGAAAGACGTATCTAAGTCCTACAAAGAAGCGACTATGGCGGTGGAAGTTGGCAAGATTTTCTATGTAGAGAAGAAAGTAGTGGCTTACTCTTCTTTGGGTATTGGCCGTTTGATTTATCAGCTGCCGATTAGTCTGTGCAAGTTATACATTCAGGAAATCTTTGGAGATCATATTCCGGAAGAACTGGATGAAGAGACTTTAAATACGGTAGACAAATTCTTTGAAAACAACCTGAACGTATCAGAGACATCCAGACAGTTATTTATTCATCGTAATACACTGGTATATCGTATTGAGAAATTACAGAAGGCTACAGGTCTTGATATTCGAACCTTTGACGATGCACTGACTTTAAAGATTGCGCTGATGGTTGTCAATTATATGAATTATTTAAATGAAAAACAGGACTTCTAGAGGTCTAGAAAAGTCCTGTATAATCAAATGCTGGAATGAAGCTTTCATCTGCGACTTCGCGGTCCTGGATGAAAGCTTGTTCTATATTTAGGGATACTGCAAAATCTAATAACGCTTCGTATTCCTCTTCTGTAACACGTCTTTTTAATTCCGGATAGTCTTCCGGTGGATTCACAGGTGTATATTGACTCATAATACTAAAGAAAACACGATTTCCAAAGGTTTCATACAAATCTTTTAGAATGCATTTCGAATCCTGAAGCTGTCCGGGAAGAAGTAAGTGCCGAATAATGACACCTTTCTTGATAAGTCCGGTTTCGGAGAGCTCAATCAATTCATCTGTAGTGGTTGCATTTAAAACAGAGCCGGTTTTTGCATCTGCAAAAACCGGTGAGCCTACCTGACGAACCATTTCTGCGATAGCTTTTTTCGCAATCTGATAGTAGTTAGGGATGCGTGCATAGCGTTTGGCAACAGCGGAATCGTAATATTTGGCATCTGGTAAGTACACATCGATCAGGCCGTCTAACATATGTAGAGCTTCTACTGTCTCCAGGCTGCCTGTATTGTACACAATGGGGATGGTAAGCCCCTTTGATTTAGCCAGTTCCAGAGAGGCGACAATGGATGGAATAAAATGCGTTGGAGTTACCAGATTAATGTTATGGGCACCATCCTCCTGCAATTTAAGATAGATATCTGCCAGCTGGGAGATGGACAGGTCTTTGCCCACACTTCCTAAAGCGATATCTCTGTTTTGGCAGAAGACACATCCCATGGAGCAGCCGGAAAAAAACACGGCACCGGAACCCTTTTGCCCTGAGATACAAGGTTCTTCCCAAAAGTGCATGGCAGCTCTTGCGGCACGAATGGTAGCAGTTTGGTTGCAAAATCCTGTAGTTCCGACGGCACGATTGATGTGGCAGTGGCGTCCGCATAAGTCGCAATTCTGATATGCAGTTAGTAGAGGATGATAGGCATTGTCCATGTTACACTCCAAAAAAATGCGTCTGCATGGGGCATCCCATTGCACGCTACACGATTACTCCAAATAGGCACCCTCGCGGCACATGAGAGGTTCTACTTAGTGCTGCTTTGTTCCCAACCTGACACGATTCATAGATTCTCATCGCACGAGACCCAAAAGGAAAACCGTGGCTGCTACAATGGGACGCCCCATACAGACGCACGATAATTGATAGTATATAGAGTTTAGCTTTGCTTGTCAAACTTATTTCTAATACGTAGCTCTTTGAAAAAGGTTTTCAGAATCGTACTGCATTCCTCTTCTAGCAAACCACGGGTCACCTCCACCTGATGATTGAAAGCGGGCTCTTCTAAAAGATTATAGATGCTTCCGGCACATCCGGCTTTCGGATTCATGGCACCGATGAAAACTCTTGGAATACGAGCTTGCACGATGGCGCCTGCGCACATTTGGCAAGGCTCTAAAGTGACATAAAGGTCGCATTCTTCAAGGCGCCAGTCGCCGATGACTTTTGTGGCTTTTTTGATTGCAGAAATTTCTGCATGAGACAGGGTGCTTTTGTCTGTGTTGCGCCTGTTGTAGCCACGTCCTATGATTTTCCCTTCATGGACGATGACGCATCCAATGGGCACTTCCCCTAAGGCTAATGCTTTTTTGGCCTGCGTCAGCGCTGCTTTCATGTATGTTTCATTTATGTTTTTCATGAAGATTCTTTCTAATCTGACGTTGCCAGGTAGATGGTGTAAACAGTAGGAGTACAGGGAACAACTCTAATCTGCCGGCCAACATATCAAACATCAATACGCATTTTGAAAAAACAGAAAAATCTGCAAAGTTTTTACTTGGTCCCACCTGGGATAATCCGGGTCCGATATTGTTAAAGCAGGCCAGGACAGAAGTGAAGTTGGTAGTGAAGTCGAAGTTATTGATACTTACTAACAACAGGGAAAACAAAAACAAAGCGAAGTAAATGGCAATGAATACGTTGGTAGAACGTAATACTTCGTGAGGAATTGTCTTCCCATCGATGCGAATACGTCGAATCGCACGGGGGTGAATCAGTACCTGTAATTCCTTCTTGATGGTTTTTAGCAGGATGATTACACGGGACACCTTGATACCACCGCCGGTACTTCCGGCGCATGCACCGCTAAACATCAGAATTACCAGGATAGTCTTGGAAAATTCAGGCCATACCTCATAGTCGCAAGTACTATAACCGGTGGTTGTAATCAAAGATACAATCTGGAAAATAGACTGCTGTGCGGCCTTTCCGATGCTGCCAATGGAATCCTTGATGTTCAAGGTAATCGCAAGCCATGCACTTACGATAATCAAGAAGTAATACCGAACTTCCTCGATATTTAGCATCTGACGAATCTTTCGACTGGCCAGATAGAAATAGGTAGTGAAGTTAATACCACTGAGAAACATAAAAATCGTGATGATATTTTGTTGGTTCGTGGTATATGCGCCACAGGAGGAATTCAGCACGCCGAAACCGCCGGTACCTACCGTACCAAAGGTGATACAAATGGCATCAAAGGCGGGCATTTTGAAAACGCATAACAATGCGAATTCGGCTGTGGTTAAAACCAAATAAATCAGATACAGAATTTTGGCTGTGTCCTTAATATGTGGTACAAGACGATCTACGCTTGGGCCCGGGCTTTCTGCACGCATCAAATTCATGTTGCTTCCGCCAAGAAGTGGCAGCAACGCCATCATGAATACGAAAACACCCATACCACCAATCCAGTGGGTGAAACTACGCCAGAAAAGACTGGCGTGGGACAGCACCTCTACATCCTTTAGGATGGAAGCACCTGTGGTGGTAAAGCCGGACACAGTTTCAAATAGAGCGTCAAAATAGGAAGGAATCTCCCCGGTCAAATAGAAGGGAAGAGCGCCGATAGCAGACATAATAATCCAGCTGCTGGCGACGCTGACAAATCCTTCTCTGGTATAGATAGCATCTTTGATTTTCTTACGAGAAAACAGAAAACCAATTATAAAACTAATCACTGAAACGATGGCAAAGTACTTAGCGGAAGCTTCAGAATAAATAAGGCCAATAAAGCATGGCAATAATAAGAAGAAAGCTTCAAAACGAAGTAACCAGCCTACGATGTAAAATACAACAGCGTAATTCATTCTTAGCCCTCCACAATGTCCTTGATGTCGAGGGTCTGGTGATTAGCCGTTACCACGATGACGTGATCACCTTTTTGAAGAGTATCATGACCACTAGGGATAATACTCTTGTTATTTCGGAAAATCGTACAAATCAAAGTGTTAGGACGGATAGCCAAATCCTGTAACTGTACGTTGGTGATGGAAGAGTCTTCTGTTAAGTAGAACTCTAAGGCTTCGGCACGTCCATTTTCCAGTTTATATAAGTTTTCAATCGCACTACCCGGTACGTTACGCATGGTGCGGACGTATTTGATAATGTAATCAGCTGTAATTACCTGAGGGGTAATGATCGTATCCAAATCCAGTCGGTCTATTACGGTTTCGAAGTTAATACGATTAATTTTGGTGATAACCTTGGCGTGGGTCTGGCTCTTTACATATAAGGATAAAAAGATATTCTCTTCATCTAAACCAGTCAGTGCAGCAAAGCCCTGATAATTGGCAAGGCCTTCCTCTTCCAGCAGATGCTGGTCTGTGACATCTCCGTGGATAATGGTGGCTTTTGGAAGCAGCTCAGCAAGCTCTTCGCAACGTCCCAAATCCTGCTCTACAATAGCGGTGTCGATCCCGGACTGTAGGAGCTTCTTGGCTAAATAAAATGAAATCTTGCCGCCGCCGGCAATCATGCAACTGTCGATGTGGTTAATGCCTAAATGACATTTTTTAAAGAAAGCAATGGCATCTTTACGACTTGCCACAAATCCAACAATGTCACCGGCATGAAGTACGGAATCACCATTTGGAATAAAGACATCTTCGCCACGTTTTACGGTACAAATGAGGACATTGCAACCCATTGTGGCACGAATGTGATGTACGGTAATGCCGTCCAAAGGAGAGCCTGCTGCTACGGGGAAGTGCAGGATATCTACATGTCCTTTTGCAAAAGATTCAATCTTTAGTGCAGAAGGGAACATGAAAATACGTGAGATTTCATTGGCAGCAGCCTCTTCAGGATTGATGATCATAGCCAACTCAAATTCACGTTTCAAAAATTCAATTTCGGAATGATAAAGCGGATTACGAACTCTGGCAATGGTTTTGCAATTGCTTGTTTTACGAGCAATTAAACAACAAAGCAAGTTTTGCTCATCGGAGTCAGTAACAGCGATGAGCAAATCAGCGTGTTCTATATCAGCTTGTTTTAAGATGGAATGGCTTACGCCGTTTCCTACAATACCCAGACAGTCTACCTCGTTGGAAACCGCCTGAATGGGAGCTTCGTCCTCGTCGATGATAACGAGATTGTGATGCTCTGCGCTAAGCTGTTGGGCGAGGTTTGTTCCTACTTTGCCGCAGCCTACAATGATTATTCTCATAAGTATCCTTCTTTCAAGCGCGCCATTTCTTTACTTCTTCACGAAGATAGTTGGTCCATTCTTTGATGCCTTCGCCGGTACGGGAAGAAATTGGAATGATTTTTGCGTTAGGATTTCTCTTTAACACATATTCTTTACATTTTTCTAAATCAAAATCAAAGTAAGGTAATACATCAATTTTGTTAATCAGCACTACGTCGCAAATAGAAAACATCAAAGGATATTTTAAAGGTTTGTCATGTCCTTCCGGAACAGAAAGAATCATGGCATTTTTCACAGCGCCGGTGTCAAATTCTGCGGGACAAACAAGGTTACCTACATTTTCCAAAATGGCAAGTTCCACATCGGAAGTCTGAAGTCCTTCCAGACCCTGCTTGGTCATTTCGGCGTCTAAGTGGCACATACCGCCGGTATGTAACTGGATTACTTTTGCACCGGTTTCGGAGATGGTCTGTGCATCTACATCGGAATCGATATCGGCTTCCATAACACCAATCTTAAACTCGTCTTTTAAGGCCTCGATTGTACGGCGCAGAGTGGTGGTTTTTCCGGACCCCGGGCTGGACATAAGATTTAATAAAAATACGCCATTTTTCTTTAATTCATCGCGTAATAAATCAGCTTGTCTATCGTTATCTTCAAAAACGCTTTTTTTAATTTCTAAAACTTTAAATTCGCTCATAAGACCTCCTTAATAAAAGTTCTAACCTATTATAATGTTACTAGACAGCAAAATGCAAATAATGTACAATACTAGACGATTAAAAGAAACAACTAAATAGGGAGGATCGGTATGCAAAGTTTTACACCATTCAAAGAAGGAAAAGTAAGAGAGGTATACGATATAGGAGAAAATCTGATTATTGTAGCTACAGATCGCATTTCCGCCTTTGATCACATTCTAAAAAATCAGGTAACTGATAAAGGTACGATTTTGACTCAGATGTCTAAGTTTTGGTTCGATTTCACAAAGGATATTGTTCCAAACCATATGATTTCTACAGACTGCAAAGATATGCCGGAGTTTTTCAGCGGTGAAAGATTCGAGGGCAAGAGTATGCTTTGCAAGAAACTGACTATGCTACCGATTGAGTGTATTGTACGTGGCTATATCACCGGAAGCGGTTGGGATAGCTATCAGAAAACCGGTAAAGTATGTGGTATTACTTTAGTAGAGGGCTTAAAGGAATCTGAACAGCTGCCTGAGCCTATCTACACTCCTAGCACAAAAGCTGAACTTGGTGACCATGATGAAAACATTTCTTTTGAAAGAAGCGTAGAAGTGCTTGAAAAAGAATTCCCGGGTAAAGGTGCAGAGTATGCAGCGAAGATTCGCGATTATACAATTGCTCTTTATAAAAAATGTGCAGAATATGCCAGAACAAAAGGCATTATCATTGCTGATACCAAGTTTGAATTTGGTCTAGATGAAAATGGAGAAGTCGTACTTGGTGATGAAATGCTGACACCGGACAGCTCCAGATTCTGGCCTGAAAAAGGTTACGAACCAGGCAAATCACAGCCTTCCTATGACAAACAGTTTGTACGTGATTGGTTAAAGGCAAATCCGGATAGTGACTATCTCTTACCGGAAGATGTCATCGAAAAAACTGTTGAGAAATATAAAGAAGCATTTGAACTTCTTACAGGAAAGCCTTTTAACGCATAAAGGAGAGTCTATGAAGAAGGGAACACAAAAGGCGATACTCGTCTTTTTGGGAGTGATCGGTACAGCAATTTATCTGTATTTGACCTACTACTCCTTCCGATTTAGCTATCAATTTCATATGACTTATGACGAGACAGCAGAGGATGTGGCGGATAAAATCTGGCCACATCTGCTGTCTCTTGCTGTTTGGTTATTGATTGCCCTTTATTTTATTTTTGGAGTTTATCCAAAGCTGCAGGAAAAAGTCAGAAAGTGGATTCATTTCCTCTTTTTGGCAGTTTGCATACTGGGCACCACAGCCCTGGCCATATGTTGGGTAAGGCTTGGAGACTTTGCTCCCTATGCAGATCAGCTTACAGTCTATGAAGCAGCCCTTGGCGTACCGCAGGGAGATTATAGCTATTTCCATAATGGGGGATACATGGGAACCGTTCATTACCAGATGGGAATGATGCTCTTATTTCAATTCTTTATGGGAATCGCGAAAAGCGGAAGTTACCAAGTAATCCAGATGGCAAATGCGTTTACGGTTCCTTTAATTGTTTTATTTGGATACTTATTTATTCATGAACTATTACAAGATGAAAAGGCGGAACTGCTGTACCTTGTCTTGATGATGGGCTGTATGCCTATACCGCTCCACAGCACCTTTGTGTACGGAGAAAGTATTTGTATGTTCGCCGGATGCGGCCTTTTGTGGGCAGCGCTTATGCTATGCAGAAGGCGAAAATGGTTTTATCTGATTCCGATGGGACTCTTTTCAGCTCTTGGCATATTGGCAAAGGGAAGCAACTGGATCCTATGTATTGCCATTGCCACGCTTTTTCTGGTACTGTTTGCTATGCAGAAAGAGAAACTGTTGCTCATTGCAATTCCGGTTATCTTCCTATTGCCGGTCATCCTTTCAGCAGGGATTACGCAGCATTTCCGAACGCTTACAGGATATCCTTTAGATCAGGGAGAGCCTACCAGCGCGGTTGTGGCTATGGGAATGCAGGAAGGCGTATGGAATGCCGGCTGGTTCAATGGCTACAACTTCCAGTTATACGGCCAAAATAATTTCGAGTCTAAGGCTACTGACAAAGCGGCAAAGGACTATATACACCAGCGCATTCAGGAATTTAAGGCAAACCCGGACATGGCCCGAGATTTCTATCATAGAAAGGTATTATCTCAATGGAACTGCCCGGATTATGAAGTCTTTGTAGCCAGCAGGGAAGTGAAAAACGATCCTACCGGACTGATAGGAAAAATTCAAAAAGGAAATCTACATAGTGGTATTTTAGCGTTTCTAAACGGATACCAACTGATTTTGTATCTTGGCATGCTGTTTGCTTCACTAGCGGCAATCTTTTGGATTCGGCAAGTGGAAAATGCACTCCCTTTATTGATAAGCATCGGTGCATTTTTATTCAGCATTCTTTGGGAAGCAAAAACCAGATATCAGATTCCGATGCTACCCTATATGGTGATTACTTCGACCATAGGATGGTACTTCCTGCTACGGGAAACTTCTGGACGGGTATTTGGCAAAAAGTACTAAGGCAGGCATGTTGCACAAAAACTGAATAGAATTTTTAGACAGTCTGTGGAAAAGAGTTAAAATGCGTTGACTTTCAAATGAGTATAGATGTATGTTAATCATAGATTAAATGAATAGGAATCTTTTTCACGAAGGATTGTTACTGTTAGGCAGGCAAAACCAGATTTTACTTATCGTGCGTAAAATCTGGTTTTTTTGATTTTAAGAGTTGGTTGAGTATGGTTATTAAAAAAGTCATTAACAACAACATAGTGACCTCGATTGACGATGGCGTAGAGGTGGTTGTCAGCGGCAGAGGCCTTGGCTTTGGTCACAGAGAAGGCGACAGGATCGATGATGCAAAGATAGAAAAGGTATACCGCATCGAGAATCAGGAAAGTCTGCGTCGCTTTAAAGATTTGCTGGCAAAGCTTCCGCTGGAGAATCTGCAGATAGCCAACGAAGTGATTGCTTTAGCGAAAAATGAGTTGAAGACGGAGCTGAATGAGAATATCTATATTACACTGACGGATCATATTAATTTCGCGCTGGAGCGATTCGAAAAGGGCATGATGTTTGAAAATGCCATTATGCATGAGGTGAAAGCTTTTTATCCGAAGGAGTTTCGAATCGGGGAAAAGGCGGTGGATTTAATCCGAGATACTACAGGTAACTACTTAGGACAGGATGAGGCAGCTTCCATCGCACTTCATATCGTCAGCGCAGAACTGAATGAAAAAACCAGCATGGCCTTTACGGTTACACAGGCTGTAAAGAAGATATTAGAGCTTCTGAATGAAGAGGTGGATAAAGATATTCCCGGAAATGCTAGCAAGATAGAGGATTTGATCCCGACATTCAAGCATTTGGTATATAGAATCATATTGCAGGAGCAGTACGATGGTGATGATAAGGCATTATTTGATTTTGCGGTAGCGAATTATCCGCAAGAGACCAGAATATGTAATCGCATCGCAAGCTTTTTGGAGGAACAGTTTCAACAGGAAATACGAATGGATGAGAAGAGCTATATCATCATCCTACTTCGCAAATTAATGAAATAAAGAAACAGGAAAAGGAAGGAAATGAAGATGGGACTTTTAGGTAATTTATTTGGAGGAAAGGGAAAGATTGAAATCGGAGCACCGGTAAAAGGTGAATTAATCCCGATTTCTCAGGTATCGGATTCTACTTTCGCAGAAGAGATGCTTGGCAAAGGTGTGGCAGTAATTCCACAGGAAGGTAAATTCTACGCGCCGGCTGACGGCACATTAGAGTCACTTTTCCCTACAGGACATGCATACTCTGTATCTACAGAAGATGGAGCAGAAATTTTGGTGCATATCGGGTTTGAAACTGTGAAATTAAAAGGTGAGCACTTCACGATTCACGCAGAACAGGGTCAGAAAGTAAAGAAAGGTGACCTGCTTGTTGAAGTGGATCTTGAGGCTGTAAAAGCAGCAGGATATGATGTGACGACTCCTATGATTATTTTGAACTCCGATAGCTTTTCCGCTTTCGATAAAAAGACCGGAAGCGTAAATGCAATGGATGTAGCCCTTGTTTTAACAAAGGCGTAAAGAACCAAAAGAAGTATTGAGGTAACAAGTGTGGTAAAAATCGAAGGTCAAAGCGTACAAAAGGGAATTGCCATTGGCAACATTTTTGTATGGAAGAAAAAAGAAGTATCGCTAAAGGCGACGAAGGTTTCAAATCCGGAGGAAGAATTAAACACCTTTTTTGAGGCAAGAGAAAAGGCAATTGCAGAACTTCAGGAAATGGGGGAAAAGGCAAAGGGCAAGGTGAGCGATGAAGACGCAGAAATCTTTACAGTACACCAGATGCTTTTGCAGGATTTGGATTTTGAGGATGCTGTAAAAGACGGCATACTGCAAGAACATTTAAATGCCAGCTATGCAACGTATCAGGCTGGCGAATCTTTGGCAGAGATTTTTGCAGCAATGGATGACAACGCGTATATGATGGAGCGTGCATCCGATTTTAGAGACAGCGCAGCCAGAGTAATCCGCAAATTACAAAACATCGAGGATAAGCTGATATTACCGGAGACACCGGTTATTTTGGTGGCAGACGACTTAAGCCCAACAGAGACAATCGGTATTGATACATCCTCTGTGCTTGCTTTTGTAACGGCAAAGGGCTCTATGAATTCCCATACAGCGATTTTAGCCAGATCTTTGGGAATCACAACATTGGTAAACACCGGCGTAGAGCTTTTGGATGAATATCATGGAAAGCTGGGCATTGTAGATGGATTAAGTGGCAGATTTTTCATCGATCCGGAAGAGGATGTGCTGTATCATCTTCAGACAGAGAAAGAACAATATGAAGAGGAGCAGAAGGCACTGCAGGAACTAATCGGGGTCGAGACTATCACAAGAAGTGGCCGCAAGATAGGACTTTACGCCAACATTGGAAATGTAGAAGATGCACAGAGAGCACTTCGATATGATGCAGAAGGCATCGGCCTATTTAGAAGTGAATTCTTATATCTGAATAGAAATGACTACCCTTCCGAGGAGGAGCAGTTCGAAAGCTACAAGCAAGTAGCAGAGATGATGGAGGGGAAAGAAGTCATCATTCGAACCTTGGATATCGGTGCAGACAAGCAGGCTGATTATTTCCAGATTCCAAAGGAAGAGAACCCGGCAATGGGCCTGAGAGCAATTCGTATTTGTCTTACCAGACCGGAAATCTTCAAAGTGCAGCTTCGAGCACTCTATCGTGCCAGCGCATTTGGAAAAATAGGCATTATGTTTCCTATGATTACATCCGTGGAAGAAGTGGATGAAATATTAGGAATCATTGAAGAAGTAAAAAAAGAACTATTAGATAAAAACATAGAAATTGGTAATCCTGATTTGGGTGTCATGATTGAAACCCCTGCTGCGGCTTTGATTAGTGATTTATTAGCAGAGAAAGTAGATTTCTTCAGTATCGGAACCAATGACTTGACACAATATACCTTAGCGATGGACAGACAAAATGCGTCACTTGCACGCTTCCAAAACATCCATCACCAAGCGCTTCTGCGTCTGATTGAAATGACTGTCAGAAACGCCCATGCAAAGAATGTCCGAGTTGGTATCTGCGGCGAATTAGGCGCAGATTCTGACCTGACAGAATATTTTATTTCAATTGGCGTAGACGAACTGTCTGTTTCTGCTCCTAGGATTTTATCCTTGCGCAAACAGATAAGGGAATTTGCGTAGAAATTGGGGGAAAGGAGGATAAGCGATGGTTGAATTTTCTTATGTGATTAAAGACGAACTGGGCATTCACGCAAGACCAGCAGGATTGTTGGCAAAAATGGCAGCAGGGTTTAAAAGTAACATCACATTGACAGTAAACGGTAATGCCGCAGACGCTAAACGCTTAATTTCAGTTATGAAATTAGCAGCACAACAGGGTCAGACGGCAGCGTTTACCATCGATGGGGAAGACGAAAAAGCTGCCGCAGATGCATTAAAGAAATTTATGCAGGAAAACTTATAAGGGAACTTATAACAAGGAGGAAAGATTCTTATGATGAAGTATCTTCAGAAAATTGGTAAATCCATGATGCTTCCAGTAGCTTGCTTGCCAGCAGCAGGTATCCTTATGGGTATCGGCTATTGGATTGATCCATCTGGTTGGGGCGCTAACAACATTATCGCCGCATTTTTAATCAAAGCTGGTTCCGCTATTATCGACAATATTCCATGGCTTTTTGCAATTGGTGTATCTGTAGGTATGGCAAAAGATCACGACGGTACAAGTGCACTGTCCGGTCTTGTTTCTTACTTAATGATTACAACCCTGCTTGCTAGTGGTGCAGTTGCTATGTACAAAGGCATTGCAGTTGAAGAAGTACCAGCAGCATTTGGTAAAATCAACAACGCATTCATCGGTATCTTAGCAGGTATCATTGGTAGTAGTTGCTATAACAGATTCAAAGATACAAAGCTTCCGGATTGGCTGGCATTCTTCAGTGGTAAGAGATGTGTAGCCATCGTAACTGCAGGTGTATCTATTCTGACATCTGTTGTATTGTTCTTCGTATGGCCTCTGGTATTCGGCGGCCTCGTAGCATTTGGTAAAGCTATTCTTGGTCTGGGTGCAGTAGGCGCAGGTATCTACGCTATGTTAAACCGTGCACTGATTCCGCTTGGTCTTCACCATGCGCTCAACGCAGTATTCTGGTTTGATACAGCAAACATCAACGATCTGGGTCTCTTCTGGTCCGGCGCTGAAGGTGCTGTAAAAGGTGTAACCGGTCAGTACATGACAGGTTTCTTCCCGGTTATGATGTTTGGTCTTCCTGCAGGTGCTCTTGCTATGTATCACACTGCAAAAGACAGCAAAAAGAAAACAGCAGCTTCCCTGTTGATGGCAGGTGCTCTTGCATCCTTCTTCACAGGTATCACAGAGCCTCTGGAATTCTCTTTCATGTTCCTGGCTCCTGGTCTTTACTTAGTACACGCTGTATTAACAGGTATTTCCGCTACTATCTGCGCATTGTTACCAGTACGTCTTGGTTTCAACTTCAGCGCAGGTCTTGTAGACTATGTACTGAGCTTTAAGGCTCCTATGGCACTGAATCCACTGATGATGCTGCCAATCGGCGTTATCTATGGTGGTGTATACTATGTAGTATTCCGTTTTGTCATCACTAAGTTTAACTTAAAGACTCCTGGTCGTGAAGATGATGACGAAGAATCTGAAGGCAAGATTGAACTTGCAAATGATGACTTTACAGCTATCGCTGCTCAGGTATTAAAAGGACTTGGTGGCAAAGATAACATCAAAGAAGTAGATTATTGCGCAACCAGAATTCGTGCAGAAATCAACGACTATACTCAGGTTGATGAAAAAGAAGTAAAGAAAGCCGGAGTAGCCGGTGTAATTCGTCCTTCCAAGACAACCGTACAGGTTGTTGTAGGACCTAAGGTACAGTTCGTACATGACGAATTAAAGAAAATGCTTTAATCATACCTTATCATAAAAAGCCGTGGACGTTGAGAAATCAGCGCCACGGCTTTTTTAGATAACGGAGATGGAGGGATTTGAACAATTCATCTCTGTAAGAAACCGCATAAAATAGGGGTTTTGGATACTGTCATTTCTTGTTTGTCTTAAATTGTCTTAAATTTTTCCATACGTGCGTATCTGTAGATGGTTGCTCGGCTTACTTTTGATGTTCTTGCAATTGAACTAACAGATTTTCCGTCGTGAAGGTATGATAAGATATCTTGTACCGTTTTATCATCTAGAGTTTTTCTTGGACGCCCGAATTTCACACCCTTTTCATAAGCGGCTCTTCTGCCTTCGGTTGTACGTTGTACTATCATATCACGTTCGAATTCAGCAAATGATAAGAAGATGTTTAGCATTAGTTTTCCGTTTGGAGTATTGTCGATTTTTCCCATGTTAAATATATCTACAATGATATTTTTCTGCTGAAGGGTTTGTATTAGTTCTAGTCCCTCAGTTATAGATCTGGCCATGCGGTCTAGTTTGGTAACCATGAACGTATCCCCAGGCTGAATTTTTAATAACAGTTTTTGCAATTCGGGCCGTGCGGTAGTAGTACCGGTGTATACGTCAGAAAATATTTCTTCGGCTCCATTTTTTCTAAGTTCTTTTTCTTGAATTTCCAGAGAATTCCCGTCTTTTGCTTGGTTCTTTGTAGAAACTCGTGCATATCCGTATTTCATTTTCAACACTCCTTTTTTGAGACATATTTTTGAGACGTTTTAATGGACGATTTTACGTTACTCTGATTGTGTTTGATTGTGTTTTGTGTTTGTCTCAAAAAGTTTCAACTTAATGAGACAAAAGAGCTTAGTCTTTATCCATCCAATAGAATTTTTGAGTTATTTTTTTGCATGCCCTATAAGCCTTTCTTCGTAGAGCGTCTTTTTTTACTCTTTTTGCAAAGGCTTTTAATTTTTTTTCACGTACAGCGTCCCGTTTTTCTTTGGAATGCCATCCGTTTAGATATATATTATTATTATTCTTGATATGTGTGACTTTTTCTTTCTTATCATTGCAAAAAATGATATGTTTTTGCAGATTCGTAATGAATTTTTTCAAAGTTATAATTGTTTTAGTTCGTTCATGATATTTTTTAGCTGGTTCCTTATAGTTAGTTATATAGGGCTTTTTCATACCATAGTCTAAAACGAGTATTTCAATATCCTTTAAAATATAAGAATCACACTTCATTTTGTGTGTGTTATCTCGGATGGGGTCAATCTTTTTTTGACCAGTCCATTTACTTAGACATTCTACATCTGTCATATACCCATGAAAATGCCATTTTCCTTTTTTTGAGAGTTCTGGAAAGAAAATATAGAATCCTTTTACACCTACTAAGAAATTTTTTAAGTATTTAATAGCTAAGTATGGTTCTGGGTCTTCTCTGATACTTTTGAGTTCATCAGGGAAAGTGAGTGTTACGGCATAGGGATACCAAATAGCATTCATTCGTTCTTTGTGTCTACTTTTCTGCTTTCTGACTCTTGCTTTTAATCTTTTTAACTCTTGTTGTTCTTCGGTTAGTTGTAATGCAGCTTGTTTTATTTGAGTAAATCTTTTCTTAATGGTTCTTTTGTTTCTTAGTCCGTTTGGGTATATCTTTAAAATTTCAATTTCTTTTTCCATAAAAAAATACCTTTCTTTTTCTGAAAGGCATCTTTTTTTTAGTATTTCCTATTTTTTTATCATAATATATTAGGATTACTTGAAAAGATGCTTTCTTGTAATTCAGAGCCTTGTATTATGCTCAAATACAGGGCTCATTTTTTTTCTAAGTAATTATGGTAAAAAATGATTTTTTTCATTAAAAAATCCCCCACTATTTCGATAAATCAGCAATAGTAGGGGATTCTAAATTAATATTCAAAATCAAATTCTTCGGAAATATCATTAATTTTGTTTTCCAATGATTTTTTTAATTTATTAATTTCTAGTTTTTCTTTCAACAAGTCTCCGGTCATTTTTATTTCTTTACTGCATTTCTCAGTGATTTTCATTGCATTGATTAGGGCAGTAGTATAATCCGGTGGGTCTTTTTTTATGGCATTTACTAAGTTCATAGCATGTGTTTCTATTGCAGAGAAGGTTTGGCTCATACTTTCTTCTATAGAACTTATTTTGGCTTCTAAAACGTCTATTTTGCGCTTATATGGCTCTAATTTGCGCGTTATGGTCTCTTCTACCTTTTTTTCGATTTCTTTGTTAATTTCGCTGTTAGAATCGTTTAGGGCTTTTTTTCTTTGCTCTAGATGGTCTTCTGCTTTATTTAACGCTTCTTCTTTTTCAACCAATTCTTTTTCATGTTGTTGTATTTTATATTCCTTAGTATCTACGTGTTTCCTTTTTTCTTCTATTCCTTCCATAATGGGGTGGTAGATTTCCAAGCCTTTTTCTTTACATAGTTCATCCAGATTTTTTCTTTGTTTTTCTATCCACATTTCATGTGGGTTTTTAAATTTTCTTATTAATTTTCCTTCTTCATTGTGTTCTCTTACTTGAGTTTCTTGGTAACCCATTTCATGACAAGCACCTTTCAGGGACACTCTGGTAGACATTCCATTTTTTTCCTTTATAAATGCTACAGGTACGTAATCGATGTGCATGTGAGGAGTTGCTTCATCCATATGTAAATAAGCACCGATGACTTTCATATTTGGGTTTTTTTCTTCGAAGGTCTTGTAAAACTCGGTGAGAATTTCTTTTGCATTACATGGATAATTATTTTTATCTCCTATTTGAACTATCATTTCATAAACAGGATGTTGTTGTTTGTCTTTTTTAATTTTCTGATAATAATCAGTTATTTGTCTGCTTTTCCTTTTTCCTTGATTGTATTCATCCATTGCTTCTTTAAAGAATTCTTTATAGAAATTCTCTATAGGAATGTGTTTAAGGATTCTATTTTCCGGGGTTCTATTTCTGTCGATATGATGTTGATTCTTTATAGCATTTCTGTCACGAATATTATGTTTTATTGATACGGTGTGACCTACATGAGTTGATGTTGTGTATTTCATTTAGTGCTCCTTTCTTGTAATTGATTTTTATTCTTTTAAGATTATGGAAAAAAAATAATAAAAAATAGACTGCCATTTTTAAATGACAGTCAACTCAATGACGGTTTTGACACTTCGCATCAAAACCTATTTCGCCGTGGTTCCTCGGCCCCTCTAAAAAAATTGTTTCATCCGCCTAATTTTTATTCATATTCACGTGTAGCTGTTGTACTGTTTATTTCTTTGGAGGGATTTCATTGAAGAACGAGGTAGCCCAGTACTATATTAACCGTGATATAATTTCCATTGACAGTATCCAGAACCTCGGAAACGAGGATTTAATGGAAAAAATACTAAAAGAGGTTCATAAGTACAAAATTTCAAAAGGAAAGGATGGTAGATGGTCTACATATGTTCCGGATTCTACAAAGGCTAATGGTATTCGAAATGTAAAAAAGAAAACAAAGCAAGAATTATATGATTATCTTGTTGGTTTCTATGCTCTGGAAGAAAAGAGAATCACTTTTGAAGAAGTATTTAACGAGTGGATTGCATATTTAGAGCAGTTTACTAATGTCAGAAATCGCAGTAAAGCCAAGTCACCTAGTACGATTACGAGATATAAGCGAGATTATAAAAATTATCTGAGTACAGTTCCGTTTAGCAAAAAACCAATTCGATTTTTAAACCCTAAAACCTTAAATTCGGATTTACTTGATTTGATTAAAGACAAAGACTTAAAAGAAAAGTTTGCTAAGAATTTAATCTCCAATGTTAATGGTGTGCTGAAATATGCGTACATGAATGGTTATACAGATGAGGACATCCAGCGCTATATTGATAAAGATTCTCTTCTGGCAGCTTGTGTTGGGGATTCGTACAAGACAAGTAAGCGTGTATTAAATCCAGAAGAATGGGATAAGTTGCTTTGCTTCATAAAAGAGTCAGAAAAGAAGAGACCAGAGTATGCTCCGAACTATGCTATGGAGTTAGCCTTTTATACCGGACTTCGCGTAGGCGAGATTGTAGCGCTCCATTGGGGAGACATTGATTTTAAGAACGACATTATTCATGTCAGTTATTCTGAACACAAGATTGACTTAGAGAATTCTCACTATTATGAGATAGGAGAACCAAAGAACGAAAAACATCGAGCTGTTCCATTAACAAAGAGTGCTAAGTCGTGCCTTTATCGCGTAAAACAACTGGGAAGAACTAATAGTGAAGACTTCGTTTTTATTAATGAATTAGGGACTAGGGTTTTGACGTATCACGTATCCAACGCTTTGGCAAGGAGAGGCCGTTCTTGCTTTGGCAAAGATTTTGGAAATGTTAGCATGCACGAAATTCGTCGTACTGTATCTTCTAGATGCAATATGGTTGGAGCTAGGAATCAGACGGCGCTTATGTTAGGACATTCAGAGCGTGTTAATGCACAATACTATACCTACGATACAGGTTCTTATTCTGAACAGCGTAAGATGTTGGAACTGTCTGAAAATGTCGGAAAAAGAATAAGCTGATAAGACAAATGAAAAGTGGCGGAAACCCAGTAAATATGGGAATCCGCCAAAATCTAAAACCGCGGAGATGGAGGGATTTGAACCCTCGCGCCGCTTGCGCGACCTGCCGCATTTCGAGTGCGGTCCCTTCGGCCAGCTTGGGTACATCTCCAATTTTGAACAAATATAACTATAAGATGTTTTCTGGTAAGCGTCAAGAACTTTGCAACCTATGTAAAGGGCAATCCTGGCGCATTTTTATTGTGGGAAAAAAGAAAATAGACTATACTTATAAGTAGGTATATTTGGGGATTTTGCAAGGTTTTCTTGCGATAATGTAAAAGGAGGAACTACTATGAAACGAATCGGGTTACTGACTAGTGGTGGAGACTGCCAGGCTTTGAACGCAGCTATGCGTGGTGTGGTAAAGACTCTGATTAACAGTGGCGAAGATGTGGAAATCTATGGCTTTCTAGAAGGCTATAAGGGACTTATCTACGGCAATTTCCGTATGCTGACCAGCGCGGACTTTTCGGGCATCTTGACAAAAGGCGGTACGATTTTGGGCTCCTCCCGTACACCGTTTAAGACCATTACAGATCCGGACGAGAATGGTCTGGATAAAGTGGATGCGATGCAGCAGAATTATCACAAGTTACGACTGGATTGCCTCGTGATTTTAGGTGGAAACGGTACCCATAAGACAGCAAATCTTCTTCGCGAGAAAGGGTTAAATATCGTTACCCTTCCAAAGACCATTGATAATGACCTTTGGGGAACGGATATGACTTTTGGTTTCCAAAGTGCGGTAGATATCGCCACAGAATGCATTGACTGCATTCATACCACAGCAGCCAGCCATGGACGTGTATTTATCGTAGAAGTCATGGGCCATAAAGTAGGATGGCTCACCTTGAACGCCGGCATGGCAGGTGGTGCTGACATCATCCTGATTCCGGAGATTCCATACGATATCGATAAGATTGTAAAAGCAATCGATAAGCGTCATGAGAGAGGCGCGAAATTCACAATCCTTGCGGTGGCAGAAGGTGCAATTTCCAAAGAAGACGCGAAATTATCCAAGAAGGAATATAAAAAGAAACTGGAAAAATCTAAATATCCGTCTGTTTCCTATGAGATTGCTGCTCAGATTTTGGAAAAGACCGGACAAGAAGTCCGCGTAACGGTACCGGGACATACACAGCGTGGCGGAAGTCCGTGCCCATACGACCGTGTATTTGCAAGTAGACTGGGGGCTGAGGCTGGCCATCTGATTCTGAAGGGTGAGTACGGCTTTATGGTAGGATATAGAAATCGAGAAATCGTAAAAGTGCCACTGGAGGATGTGGCAGGCAAGTTAAAGATGGTGGCTCCGGATGCTGCTATCATCAAAGAGGCAAAAATGCTCGGCATCAGTTTTGGTGATTAACGGGCTAGACAAGGATAGTAATACGTTATATGGCTTACCAAGCATTATACAGAAAGTACAGACCAACAGAGTTCGAGGACGTCAAAGGACAGGACGCCATCGTAGAAACTCTCAAAAATCAAATAGTTCACAATCGTATGGCGCATGCGTACCTTTTTTGCGGTACCCGTGGTACAGGTAAAACCACTATTGCGAAGATATTTGCAAAAGCAGTGAATTGTGAAAATCATAAGGAGGGCAGTCCCTGCGGGGAATGCCCTTCCTGTCGTGCAATTGCGCAGAACGCCAGCATGAATGTATATGAAATTGATGCGGCGTCCAATAATGGTGTGGAGAATATCAGGGACATTATCGACGATACCAATTTCACGCCGGCGCAAGGAAAATATAAAGTGTATATCATCGACGAAGTGCATATGCTTTCAACGGGCGCTTTTAATGCCCTGCTGAAGACGCTGGAAGAGCCGCCGGAGTATGTTATTTTTATACTGGCGACCACGGAGGTGCACAAGATCCCGCTGACCATCATGTCTAGATGTCAGCGTTATGATTTTAAGCGAATCAGTGTAGACACCATCACGGCCCGCCTGCAGGAATTGATTGCAGAGGAAGGCTTACAAGCGGAAGAAAAGGCACTTCGATATATAGCAAAATGCGCAGATGGCGCCATGCGAGATGCGTTAAGTTTGCTAGATCAGTGTCTTGCTTTTCAAAGTGAAGAAGTACTGACTTATGAACAAGTGCTTCAGATACTTGGTGCTGTAGATGCGGAGACCTTTAGCCAGCTTCTGAGACATGTGGTAAAGGGCGAGGTAATCGAATGCATTCACTTACTGGACCGCATGGTGACAGAAGGACGTGACTTGACACAATTTGTTTCTGAGTTTACCTGGTATTTGCGTAATCTAATGCTTTTAAAGGCGTCGGACAATGCAAAAGAAGTAATCGATATGTCTGCGGAGAATCTGGCGAGACTGGTGGAAGAAGCAGAAATGGTGGAAATGGACACCATTACAAGATATATCAGAGTCATGTCGGAATTGTCCGGTAAGCTTCGGGCAACGACTCAGAAAAGAGTCACCATAGAAGTAACCCTCATAAAACTATGCAGACCGGAGATGGAAAGCAGGGATGATTCCTTGTTAGATCGTATTCGGGTTTTGGAAGAGAAGATGGAAAACGGCATTCCCATGATGGCAAATGTGGGAAGTGCGACTTCTGCTCAGATGACACAGGAAACTCCCAGGCAAACCCTGAAAAAGGCACCTTTGCCTGCAGCCTTACCTGAAGATGTTCAAAAAGTAGTGCAGAACTGGAGAGCAGTGCTCAAACAGTTAGGCCAACCCGGGGCAACCTATCTTTCCAATTGCATGGTAAGCATGGATAATGAAAATAGACTGTGTCTTGTGACAGCGGAGGCGGTCTCTCGCGATTGGCTAAATGAATCCGTTGTATCTGCTAATCCGGCAGAAGGAGAGACAGAAACTACCAACTTAGACATGATAAAGACCCTAATTGGAAATCTGACGGGTACAGACATGGAAGTTGTGGTAAAATTTGAAGCAGACCGTATGACAGCGGAAAGCAAGTATCCAGATTTGAGTAATATGATTCAGATGGATATAGAAGAAGTAGAAGATATAGAAGAATAGTCTAGCGGTGATATGTCAAGATGAAAAATCTTGAAAAGTCCCTTTCTTTTTGGTTATTATTCAAAAAAGAAAGAACGACCGCCTAAGCCCTGCCGTACTGTTTCAAAAAAACAGGGCGTTAACTCCTAAAGTAGTATTTACTACTTTGAAACAGGAGCCTTGTATAGCTGATTAGTCTTCAGCATACTGTAGACCAATCTAGCAAATTTACGGGCAGTAAGTGCGAGTGCGCGTTTGTGCTGGTTCCTGTTGACTTCTTTGTATTTGATGTCATAGAAGCGCTTGTATTCTGTGTCGCAACACACGTGAGACCAAGCTCCTTCACACAGGTAGTATTTTAAGAATCTGTTTCCAGACTGGATTATATGAGTTTGTTCGGCTTCAAAATCTCCGGACTGGTATTGACTCCAGGCTAAACCAGCATATTTAGCCATAGAAGCCTGATTTTTAAAACGATTTATATCACCGACTTCAGCAATGATGCCAGCAGAGTAAACTGGTCCAATTCCAGGAATGGATTGCAATGTATTTGGAATCAGTTTTACTTGTTCTTCAATTGCTTTATCAAACTCTTTTATTTGGGATTCCAATGCTCTCATAGAGCTTATGGATATAGAAAGCACCTGATTAACTGAATCATTTATTGTCTTAGGAAGACGATATGATCCCCGAGCTGCTTTCTGGATGGCTTTGGCAACTGCATCAGGGTCAGGGAAACGATTTTTCCCTTTTGCCTTGATGAATTCAGTTAGGTCATGTAAGTCCATTTCTGCTAACTGTTCTGCGGAGTCGAATTCTTCGTAGACTGCAAAAGCAGTTGTGCCATATTTGCACGAAAAAACTTTTTCCTGCGTTATAGAAGAATACTTCATAAACAGATAGTTGAGAAATCGCTGTTTTTCCTTGGTCAGGTTTTGGACAGCGAAGTATCTGGCACGAGTAAGGTTTTGTAAAGCTTTGTACCTATAATCATCCAGATAAGCTTCTTTGTTGATTCTTCCAAAACGCAGGCAATCGGCAATGACAAAAGAATCAATATAGTCATTCTTAGGCAGGTCGTTATAGGAGTCTTTAAACTTCTTCACCTGCTTGGGATTTAAAACATGTATCTGCTTGTCGTAAGTGGCAATAGAACCATCTTCTCTGAGAAAGTACACAAGGTTATCACCGTATACTGATGTCGCTTCTAAACCAATAGATAGCGATGTTAATTCAAGAGAATTTAAAGCAGATATGATTCTTTTAACAAGCTCTTTTGAACCATTCAAAGAGTTGGCAACTTTAAAGTTGCTATGTTTGGAGCCATCTGGCTTCATGAGATAAATAACATTATTATTACTGCTTACATCAATACCAACGTAAAGTGTGTTCATGATGTTCACCTCCCTTCAGTGTATTGGTGAATCAATCGGTTTGGTAATGCCCATGATCGCGGAGCATCAACAACCTCGCATAAAAGAATTCAGTTAGAGATGATTTGTTGCGACCCAACTGCCAATGGGAAACCATGAACTCTAACAAACAGCTAGTGGGTTTGAAGTTAACTTCCGTGCCAGGGGAACTGACTATCCATGAAGTAACCATTAAGGCTCAACAAGGAGAAAAAGAACTATTGCCTGATTGACTCAAGGTCAATAATATCATGAGCATAACCAAACCGATTGATGGAGTTGTATAAATGTAAAAACTTAGTAACAAAACATATATTACGAGGAGAAAGAAAATGGCAAAACGTGGAGGATTTCCGGGCGGCATGGGTATGCCCGGCAACATGAATAATTTAATGAAGCAGGCGCAGCGCATGCAGCGCCAGATGGAGGAAGGCCAGAAGGAACTGGAATCCAAGGAGTTTACAGCGAAAGCCGGCGGCGGAGCTGTAGAAGTTACCGTTACAGGTAAAAAGGAATTAAGCAAGGTTAAGATTTCACCGGAAGCAGTAGATCCGGACGATGTAGAAATGCTGGAAGACATGATTGTTGCAGCGGTGAATGAAGCAATGAAACAGGCAGAAGAAGCCAGTGGCGCTTTAATGAACAAGATGACAGGCGGATTAGGAGGCTTACCGTTCTAATGGATTTGTATAGCGGCCATATCAATAAATTAATAGCAGAACTGGCCGCTCTTCCGGGCATAGGTGAGAAAAGCGCGCAGCGTTTGGCTTTTTATATCATCAATATGCCCAAAGATAGGGTAGATCATTTGGCAAGTGTTTTGCAGGAAGCAAAAAATAATGTAAAGTATTGCAAGTCCTGCTACAACTTGACGGATTCCGACATCTGCCCGGTGTGTGCCAACAAGAATCGTAATCATAGAATCATAATGGTGGTAGAAAACGCCAGAGATTTGGCGGCCTATGAGAAGACCGGAAAGTACGAAGGGGTTTATCACGTACTTCACGGTAGCATTTCGCCTATGCTTGGAATCGGCCCTGGAGACATCAAATTAAAAGAATTGATGGAACGCTTGGGACAGGAAGAAATCGATGAGGTTATTATTGCCACCAACTCTAGCCTGGAAGGGGAAACTACGGCGATGTATATCAGCAAGTTGGTGAAACCTTTAGGCATTAAAGTGTCTAGAATTGCCAGCGGCGTACCTGTAGGCGGAGACCTTGAGAATATTGATGAGGTTACATTACTCAGAGCCTTAGATGGCAGAGTGGAATTATAAAGAAAAAAGGGAGAAGGATATGGAAAACAGAGTATTTGGAAAGACAAAAGACGGAAAAACAGTAACTTGCTATACTTTGAAGAACAAAAACGGGATGGAAGTAGATGTGCTGAATTACGGTGGCATCATTGTTCGAATTTCCGTGCCGGATGCACAGGGTAAATATGCAGACGTGGCACTTGGATATGACAATATGGAACAATATATTGAAAATCCTTGCTTCTTCGGTGCTGCAATTGGACCAAACGCCAACCGTATTGGAAATGCCACCTGCGTAATTGATGGTAAAGAGGTGAAGCTTTCCGTGAATGATGGCGTAAACAACCTTCATAGCCATAATGAACTTGGCTATCATGCAAGAGTTTTTGCGGTTGAAGAACAGGCTAATGCGTTGCGACTTACACTGGAAGATGAAGATGGATGTATGGGATTCCCCGGCAATAAAAAGATTGCCATTACCTATACCCTGACCGATAACAATGAGTTGGAGCTGCATTACGAGGCAGAAAGTGATGCAAATACCATACTGAATTTGACAAATCACTCCTATTTCAATCTAAAGGGACATGGAGAAGGCACAATCGAAGACCATACAGTATACTTAAAGGCCTCTCATTATACCCCTTGCGTACCGGGCTCTATTCCTACCGGTGAAATTGCGCCTGTAAAGGGAACGGTTATGGACTTTACAAGCCCTAAAGTAGTTGGAAAAGAAATTGATGCAGACGATGCACAGCTCCAGATGGCAGGCGGATACGATCATAACTGGGTACTGGATGATTTCGACGGCCAGCTTCAGCATGTGGCTACAGTAACGGCAGCAGGTACAACCCGTGTCATGAAAGTCTATACGACTTTACCGGGTATCCAGTTCTATGCAGGTAACTATATTTCAGAGCAGCCGGGCAAAGAAGGAAAGACCTACGTAAGACGTGGTGGTCTTGCACTGGAAACACAGTTATTCCCGGATTCTATCAACAAAGAGAATTTCCCGAATGCAGTATTTGGACCGGAACGCAAGTACGTGTCCACAACTGTGTATGCTTTTGCTAACGCATAAAAAACAACGATTGGTAATTAGATGGAAGAGTTTTACAATCCCAACGAGGAAAAACTGAATAAAAGGCGTGAAAACTACGCTGATTTGCTTGCGAAACACCGCAGGTTAGTTGTGCTTCGAGCACTGATTGCGATTGTGGGACTAATCCTGGTAGTAGGCATTGTCAGAGTTGTATCCAGTCGTAAAATCTATACAGATTACAATATCAAAGAAACCTATAGCAGAGAAACTGCCACCAGTGGTAATACTCTGCTATTAGGTAGAAATATTCTATCCTATAGCAATGATGGCGTGAGCTGCTCCGATGCTTCCGGCAAAATTATCTGGAATGAAACCTATGAGATGCAAAATCCCATTGTGGCTATAAAAGGAGATACTGCGGCTATAGGCGATTATGACGGAGGCAAGATATATGTTGTGAATGCTTCTGCGCCCATTGGAGAAATAACTACAAATCTACCGATTCGATATATAGATGTATCTAATGATGGGGTAGTGGCGGCTACATTGGACGACGGCGATGTAACGTGGATCTATCTGTATAATGCAAAGGGTGAAACCATAGCATACTTTAAAACCAGCATGAATCAAAGTGGGTACCCGCTTAGCGTGTCGATATCACCAAATGGGAATTTAGTATGTGTTGCCTATACATTAGCGGACACAGGAAGGCTCAAGAGCTCCGTGGCATTTTTTAACTTTGGTGAAGTGGGTAAAAATACCCAGGACCATTATATGAGCGGCTACGATTATGATAGCGCGGTAGTACCATATACCGGATTTATGACTTCGGACGTGGCTTTTGCGGTGGCAGATAACAGACTGATGTTTTACGAAGGCGGCCAAAAACCGGTTTCAAAAAGCGAAGTACTTCTGGACTACGAAATTCAGTCCGTATACTATAATGAGAACGCAGTGGCGCTTATTTCTTATGATACAACCGGAGAGCACAAGTACCGTGTGCAAGTATATGAACCTTCCGGAAAACTGCAAATGGAGCAGGGATTTGATGTAGAATACAAGAATATTCTTTTATATAAGGATAACTTGTACATATATGGAGATGCGGAGCTTGCCATCTATAATACGAGTGGTGTGGAAAAATACGCAGGCACCTTGGAGCAGGACATTAGTATGGTAATCCCGTCGAATACAATCTCCAGATTTTCCATTGTAGGCAAGGAAAGCATAGCACAGATTCAGTTGAATTAAGCTTTTTAAGGAAAAAACATGTTATTAGTTACACTAAAAGATATCAACATCCTTTTCATTATTGCGCTAATCATCTATGTCTGGCGTGTAAGTAAAGGGGCGAAAGAAGGGCTCATTGGCGAAACAGCCTTTTTGGCGGATACTTGTATCATATGCTTTCTTGTGGTGGATGCAGTAGTGCTCATCAATAGCATACTAAACAAGAATACCATAAGCATTTTAACCAGTGCGGCGGTTTTGCTTATTGTATTGATCGGAAGAAAAGTAATCCATTCCATATTTGGGGTGCTTAAATTAATAGGAAAGCTACCTCTTATAAATAGCCTAAACACTTTTTTGGGAATTGCAGCAGGAATGCTGGAAGCAACCTTGATTATTTGGACGATATATGCATTTCTTCCAAACATCAATGCGGTTTTTCCCGGGAACCACATCATGCTCTACGTGGAAAAAAACACCTTTCTAAGGTTCCTATATGAAAATAATGGATTAGGTAATTTAGTTCGTCTTATAGCAAGTCTTTTTGTTCCCCGATAATGGAACAAAAAGACTTCTTTTTTTTGAAATGAGGAAGTGGGAAAAAGACAGATGGACTCTATTATGGTACGAAAAGGCAAAAGTTTTATAAAAAATAAAAAAAGTTTGAAAAAGTTGTTGACAATAATACCTAGAATTGCTAATATGTAAAAGTCGCACGCGACAATGAACTTTGACAAACAAACAGTAATGCAACCCTGAAAATTCTAACGAGAATTGTTCAGAGAACAAAACCTTTTAAAAAACAGTAAAAAGGATTAGCCAATAGTTTATTATTGAGCGAATCAAACGATGAGAAATCATCAATCATTAAACATGAGAGTTTGATCCTGGCTCAGGATGAACGCTGGCGGCGTGCTTAACACATGCAAGTCGAACGAAGCACTTTATTACGATTTCTTCGGAATGACGATTTAGTGACTTAGTGGCGGACGGGTGAGTAACGCGTGGGTAACCTGCCTTATACAGGGGGATAACGTTTGGAAACGAACGCTAATACCGCATAAGCGCACAGAGTCGCATGACTCAGTGTGAAAAACTCCGGTGGTATAAGATGGACCCGCGTCTGATTAGCTAGTTGGTGAGGTAGAGGCCCACCAAGGCGACGATCAGTAGCCGGCCTGAGAGGGTGAACGGCCACATTGGGACTGAGACACGGCCCAAACTCCTACGGGAGGCAGCAGTGGGGAATATTGCACAATGGGGGAAACCCTGATGCAGCGACGCCG
>Ga0256404_1002442_pt1 | contig 41082 bp, 41 predicted proteins | sample RumenRJG_01DNA_FD_185990 | JGI IMG/M metagenome (GOLD analysis project Ga0256404, IMG submission 185990) | Bovine rumen microbial communities from Lethbridge, Alberta, Canada - RJG_01 | ecosystem: Host-associated > Mammals > Digestive system > Stomach > Rumen | place: Canada: Alberta | collected... | reverse complement strand
TATCATTTCAGGCAGAAAATCCATAGAAAAGAGACCGGAATTACTTCAGAACCGGTCTCTCACTATTCCTTGTCACACACAGCTTGCGATAACTTCGTAAAACTTGCGTTCAGTTTTTCAATTCACCGAGATTTTTAGAAACGATGGAAAGATATTTTTCTGAGCAGACACGGAACCAGGCGTGCGGTACAATAGCGGCAGAAAACGAGGGAAAATCATTTATGCAGCGCAGTTGCGGAGTTCTTTATCCGATTTCATCTCTGCCGTCTCCTTACGGAATTGGCAGTTTTTCAGAAGAGGCCAGAGAGTTCATCCGGTTTCTGAAACAAGCCGGTCAGAGTGCCTGGCAGATTCTTCCGATCGGTCCGACCGGGTTCGGAGATTCTCCATATGCTTCCATTTCCGCTTTTGCGATCAATCCGTACTTCATCGATCTGGATCAGCTGAAAGCAGAGGGACTGCTTTCCGAAGGAGAACTGCAGGAACGTTTCTGGGGCAGCGATCCGGAGTCCGTGGATTACGGAGCGTTATATCAGAATCGCTATCTGGTTCTGAAGATTGCGGCAGACCGCTTCTTTGAACGAGGCATGGGTCAGCAGGAAGACTATCAGTCTTTCTGCAGGAAAGAGCAGTACTGGCTGGAAGACTATGCACTGTTCATGGCAATCAAGCAGCAGGAACAGGGAAAGAGCTGGCAGGAATGGGATCTTCCATTCAAGACCAGAAATAAGGACGCTCTGGAGCAGGTAGAAGAAGAACAGAAAGAACTGATTTCGTTTATCTTCTTTCAGCAGTTTGAAGCAGAGAAGATGTGGAACAGCCTGCATGAATATGCTGGAGAACATGGCATCGAAATCATCGGAGATATGCCGTTCTATGTATCTCTCGACAGTGCAGATGCCTGGGCTCATCCGGATGTCTTTGCGATGAAGAAGGACAGAACGCCGATCGAGGTGGCGGGCTGTGCGCCGGATGCGTTCAGCAGCACCGGCCAGCTGTGGGGGAATCCGGTATATGACTGGAAGAAGCCGGATCATGCAATGAGCTGGTGGATGCTGAGAATGAAGCGCAGCATGGAATTCTATGATGTGACAAGAATTGATCACTTCCATGGCTTCTCGGAGTATTACGCAATTCCGTATGGCGAGAAGACGGCAGAACATGGAACGCTCCGGAAGGGACCTGGCATGAGTTTCTTCAGGAAACTGAAGGAGGAATGTCCTTCGATCCGGCTGATTGCTGAAGATCTCGGCAATGTGACGGAAGAGAATACGAAGCTGCTGAATGATACCGGGATTCCGGGCATGAAGATTCTGGAATATGCCTTCACGTCCTGGAACAGCATCTATCTGCCGTACCGGTATGATCATCATTGCGTCGTCTATACCGGAACGCATGACAATCCGCCGGTACGGGCATGGATTGAGGAGCTGAATGACGGATCCAGAGACTTCTTGCGCAGGTATCTGAATTCGATGAATTCGGATTACGGCCAGCTGACCTGGGATCTGATCCGGGAAGCGTATCGCAGCACGGCAGATCTCTGCATCATTCCGATCCAGGACTATCTGGTCAAGGGCAGGGAGGCTCAGATGAATGTGCCAGGCACCTCCGGAAACAGCTGGAGGTGGCGCGTGCTGCCGGGGTTCCTGTCAGACGATCTTGCCAGGAGTATGCATGACCTGTCAGCCCTCTACGGAAGGCTCGGATCTTCGGAAAAATAGACAAAAATTGGCCCGGAATGCGGAAAAAGCGTGTCATTTGGGGGTAAATAAGGTAAGATATTCATTGGTTGCGGAGGAGATAGTATGGATTGGAAAGCAATGCTGCCTGGTTTTGATGAGAAATATGCGAAGGTGAAGATTCGCCCGCATAAGAAGTTCGGCGGAAAGGTATATGAAGTGATTTACGGTGCCGTCGACGAAGCTCAGAATCCGGTGATGGCAAGTGAAGAGAAAGAGGACGGACATGGAAGATGGTACGGCATCGAATGCGATGGTACCTTCACGATGTTCTCCTGGAAACATCCGGCATGCGAGGGCGGAGCTCTGGAATACGGAACCGAGTTCAAGGATGATGCACTCGATCAGCTGGAGAATGGAATTGATGCAAAGCAGGAACTCTGCCGCGAAGCAGAAGCAGCTGTGAACAGCAATGCAGCAGATGCAGAAGCGAAGCTGGCAGATCTGAAGGCAAAGTATGATGCGATGCATGACTTCGGAACGCCGAAGGAAAAGGAAAGCAACGAGCGCTTTGCAAAGGCCTGCGAGCAGTTCGGCGTCAGAGCTGAGGCTGCCAAGGCAAATGCGGCTGAGAAGCAGAAGCTGGTCGATAAGGCTGCTGAGCTGAAGGAATCCACGAAGTGGAAGGATACGCAGCAGGCATTCCGCGATCTGCAGGATTCCTGGGAGCAGATCGGTTCTGCCGGTGCCCAGGATGATGATCTGTGGCAGGCATTCAGCTCAGCTCGCAGAGAGTTCAATGATCGCCGCAGAGCTTACTTTGACAACCTGGATACCGTCAGAGCAGAAGCGAAGCAGAAGAAGGAAGCGCTGATTGAAGAGGCTAAGAAAGTTGCTGCGAATGTCACCAGCTACAAGGCTGCTGCAGATCAGATGAATCAGCTGATGGACAGCTGGAAGGCTGCCGGATCTGCTGGTCATGATACGGATGAGGAACTCTGGAAGGGCTTCAACGAAGCTCGTCAGGTGTTCTATGATGCGCGCCGCAAGTTCTTCGATGAGCGTGAGGCTGCCCGCAAGGCAAGTGTCGCTGCCAAGAAGAGCCTGATTGCTGAGGCAAAGGAACTGACTTCCAAGGGTGACTACTCCAAGGAGATCACCGAGCGCATGAAGCAGCTGGACAAGGAATGGAAGGCTGCCGGATACTGCGGCAAGGAAGAGGGAGACAAGCTCTGGAACGAATTCAAGACCGCGAAGGAAGCGTTCTGGGATGGCAAGCATTCTGACAGCCAGAAGCGTTTCCAGGATGCCCTGGCCCGCAAGGAAGCCAAGATCGAAGAGACCCGCAGCGAGATCAACAGCCTGCAGGTGAAGTCCTTCGAGACGGAAGAATATGACCGTATTCACAGTCTGGAACGCCAGATTGAAGCGAAGAAAGCTCTGATGGAAAACCTCAAGCAGGATGTCGAGGAACTGAAAAAGAAGATCGAACCTGCTGATGAATCCAGCGACAGCGAAGAAAACTGAAATTCCAATCCGAACCGATAGTGAAAGCCGCAGAATATCTGCGGTTTTCTTGACTGAAGGAGAAGAGATGAACGAATATTTCCGAGAAATAGCACATACGATGAAATACGGCAATGCCGTGAAAGCTGCTGAGATCCAGGGCGAACTGAAGAAACCGGTTCCTTCGTGTTCTGAGCGGAATGCAGTGCTGAACCAGGCGGTATCTGAGCACTGGTCTGCCGTCCGGACTGATCAGGTGCTGAAAGCGAATGATCTGGATCTGCTTGATCCGGAACAGAAAGAAGAAGCGCTGCTCAGAACTGCCCTGGAAGAAGGATGGAGCCGAGATCAGCTGGAATCCTGGAAGCAGAAGCTTTCCGCCACATCGGATCTTCTGCTGAAGACCAGCAGCGTCCTGGCGATTCCGGCAGAAGGAGCAATGCTGAACTTCCTGTATAAGGCAGAAGCGGAAGTTGAAACAGAGGGAAAGACCTGGTTTCTGAAGGAGATGGTGATTCCGAATACCGTTCCTGTCTTTTCGGCAAGTTCGGTCTACGAAGGACAGGAACCAGGCAGAAAGCCTGAAGAATGCTGGCATTCGCTGATGGAAACTCTTGATAGTCCGTTTGCAGAAGTCTTTCTGCTGATGGATCAGCGCATGGATGAGAAAGCCTCTGGAGCACTGAATGCCGTCTATGACACAAGAGGCTTCGGAACGAGATACGGATTCCGCTATCAGAAAGATGGCAGTGTGCTTGGCTACGCCGAACAGTATCGCATCGAAGGAGAGAATCGTCTGTATCTTCAGGTGATCATGGACCATGGCTCCATGCGCTATGAGCTTTCTCATGCGACAAGATTCCTCGGCTTTGAGCTTGGTGATTCGTATCGTCTCTACTGCAATGAAGACGTGCCTGAGGCAGAACAGTCGGAGGCTTCTCCGGAAGCCTATGATGACATGCGCTGCTTTGCTTTCCGGAAACTTGCCCATGAATTATTCCTTGAAGCAGGCAGAAATCAGATCGAGCTGCCGATTCCAGACGATACTGTTTCGCCGATTGAAGTGACGCATGTGCGCATCGGCGTATTGAGAAACGATGAAGGGGTCAGGCATGTTGCGGAAGCAGAGTTCACGGAAGATGGCATGACTTTATATGCAGCAGTCGAGGACCTGAAAGACGGATCCACGATCTGGACCGTGCAGGGAGACAGTGCCTATGACGAAGTCTTCCATGATGCGCCAGAAGAAGCGTATGACCGGATTCTCGAATGGAACCAGTCGCATCAGGAGTCCAGAATGTCCCGCTATGGCGATCTCTTTGCACTATTGGAGAATACTGCCAGAAAGGTATTCCGGAACCAGCAGGACTTCCTGGACTGGAAGCCGGGAGAGGAAGATCTCTATGGCATTATGGAGGGAAGAGAAGAAAACTGATCCTTCTCTGCATGCATGACTCCTGAAAATATCCATTTCGGCCAATCTGTGCATCGGAATTTCCGCTGTCCTGATTATAGTGAAATCAAACACATTCAGAGAAACGGAGGAATTCAATGACTGAAGCATGCTATTTTCATGAGAACACCTGCATTATCGACTACAGCGCGGCCTATATCACCAATGCCCATCAGCTGGTGGATTCCGAGGCATTCACGGAATTTCTGAACCGTTATGTCGTGTATCTTTCTGAACATCACCGGGATCTGTACCGCTTTCTGATCAAGGACCACCCGGATCAGGAAAGCATCGTGAAGGATCTGAAGTCCGTGCTCAATCTATTGCTGATCATGAACTTCGACCAGGTCGATGTGCCATATGTGAAACTGCCTCATGTATTCCTGGAAATCGTCGAGGAAGGATATCACTACTGGCGCAGCCTGCAGCGGTATTCTCTGCTCCATGCGAGCCGTTCCAGCAGCTACCGGATTGATGCCTTCATCGATGCGGATAATGAGATCAATTCCATCGCACTGCAGTTCTACCGGGCCATCCAGGAGAAGGTGCAGGGCGGATATTCCAATGTCTACCGCCAGCTTCAGGCCGGCACCAATGCCAGCCTGCTGCTGGAAAGCTATGCATGGCCGATTCCGGAAGGGTATGAAGCGTTAAAGGACATTCCGTTCATCTCGATGGTCATGCTCAGAACTCCGCTGCTCCTGCATCCGAAGTCCAGCAAGCGCACGAACAAGTTCATCGATGCAGATCATAATCCGATTGAAGACTTTTCCGGGCAGAAGAACGAATGGCTCTGCTATCCGGCCAGTGTCGGCGAGATGCTGATCTACTGCTACTTCCATCGCAGCTACATCACAAGTGCGGTGAGCTGTTCCAATCTCTTCGCGCTGGCCAGACCGAAAGACTGCATCGGAAAGAAACCGGATGCGATCCTGCTGTTCGGAAACCAGGATGGAACAAAAGACACCGTATTCTATGAAGACAAAGATGCCGGCATGTGGGTCGGAAAGGTCAGCGATGCCCCGGAGATTGATTATTTCGGTTATACGAAGAAAGCAATCCTGACCCTGCATAATCTTGCGATGATGGAGAAGGGCTGGCTGCCGATTCATGGCGCTATGGTCAATCTGTATCTCAAGGACGGAACGAAGAAGGGACTATTGTTCATGGGCGATTCCGGGGCCGGAAAGTCGGAGACGATCGAAGCCCTCAGCATTGCCGGAAAGGATCTGATTGATCATCAGGAGACGGTGTTTGATGATATGGGCACGCTGCACCTCGATGAACATGGCGAAGTGCGGGCCGAAGGAACCGAAATCGGTGCGTTTGTCCGCCTGGATGATCTGGACCGGGGAACTGCCTATAAGGATCTTGATCGTTCGATCTTCTTCAATCCGGAGAAGGCCAATGCAAGAGTCGTGCTGCCGGCTGCTCCGTATTCCGCAATCACGGAAGAACATCCGATAGACTGCTTCCTGTATGCCAATAACTATACCGACAAAAGAGGCCTGGAATGGCTGGATGGCAGCGTTGCGGAAACCGAGAAGCCATTTGTCGAGGGCAAGCGGTTTGCCTTAGGCACCACCCAGGAGAACGGCATCTCCACCACTTACTTTGCCAATCCGTTCGGACCGATGCAGCGGCAGGAAGAATGCCAGCCGATCATCGATAAAATGTTCACGGCCATGAAAGAACAGAATATTCCGATCGGTGAGATCTATACATGCCTTGGTCTTCCGGGGAAAGGAGATCATGGCATTGAAAAAGCAGCGGAAGCGCTGCTTGACTTTGTGATTCATGGAAGAGAAGAGAGCTGATCTCTTCTTTTTTACAGATTGAGATAGCTGCCGCTGAACAGGGAACGGATCATATCAGCGAGGAATTCCTGTGTCGCACTGGCTCCGCTGCTCAGATAGCAGGACGTGATCGAAGAAAGACCGCCCGCCACAAAGCAGGCAAAATAGCTGCGCTCGCTTGGTCTTAACTGTTCCATGAAGTCCGGACAGTTCATGAAATCCTGATACTGCATCTCCTCGAGGACCCCGAGCAGATGGTTCTGATAGAGCAGCTGAAGCAGTTCCCGGTTGTCGAGAATGTATCTGCTGTAATGTTCTGACAGGGAGTAGAGCGGATTGTCCGAGCAGGAATGCTGGTCGCAGTCATAGCAGCACACGCGTTCCAGCTCATAGCGGATGACGTTTTCCTTGTTCTGAAACAGCGAATAGAAGGTCTGCCGGCTGATGCCTGCTTCCAGACAGATCTCCGATACGGAGATTTCTTCAAACGGGGTTGTTTTCAGGAGGTTCAGAAAAGCATCTCCGATCAGTTTCTGATTTGCAAGGGCAGTCGTATTGGATCCGCAGTACATGTCTTTCCTCCCGATTCCAGATTTTTTATACTATTATGCTTGACAACTGTCAATGTTGGAATCATAATACGGATACAAACTTGACAGGTGTCAAGCGAGTGATCGAAGGGTTTCCTGCTTATTTTTTTACCTTCGATTTAGCACTCTGATTGCTCGAGTGCTTGAAAAAGGAGGATATTACTATGACAGTATTACCAATTCTCAATTCGGCAGTACTTCCGGATTCGCTCATGTTCTTCCCTGCGGATTACTATAAACAGATGACCGGAGCAGACCCTGCGGTCAATGACCGGGTGATCTTCCTGCTGGTCCGGGATGGCCAGCAGATGCCATGGAAAGAAGACAGCTTCTATCCGATCGGCGTAACCGGCGAGATCCGGGAAGTCAATCCGGGCGGATATCTGACGATCCAGAGCGGACCGCGGGTATCTATTGAAGCCGTGACAATCCATGCTGATCACTCTCTGACCGTGAATGCTGCGAGAATGGCAGACGTCGATGATCTCGACGAAGCCGAGGAGCAGAAACACCTCGAGGGCATCAAGAATCTTGTCCGCCAGTATATGTCGAAGTTCCAGTGGGGCAGGATTGCCGAACCGTTCGTGGACGTATGGCACCATGTCAGCGAAGTGCTGGCAACCATGAGCTACTGGATGAAGCTGACTGGAGAACAGCGCTTCCAGCTGCTGCAGATGGACAGCAAGAGAGAGCGCATGGATAAGATGGAATCCATGCTGTATGAGTATCTCGAAATGGCAAATGTCTCAGCCGAGGCAAATACCGCAACCGAAGAAGACTATCAGAAGTCGTATCGGGAAGCTGCGATCCGCAAGCAGATCGACTACCTGCAGAATGAGCTCGATGAGATGCATCCGGAGAATGTCAGCGATGTGCAGCGCTTCGAGAAGAAGATCCGCGAGAGCGATATGAACGACGAAGCCCGCCGCGAAGCCGAGAAGATGCTGAATCGCATGAAGCAGGAGGGCAAGAACAGCCCGGAATACGGAACGCTCTATGACTATCTGGACTTCGTGACTTCGCTTTCCTGGAAGGCACCGGAGGCAGAGACGATCAACCTGAAGAAGGCTGAGAAGATCCTGAATGATCAGCACTATGGCCTCGATAAGGTCAAGCAGCGGATCATCCAGCAGATTGCGGTCATGAATCTGAAACATTCGCAGTCTGGTTCGATCCTGCTGTTTGTGGGTGCTCCTGGTACCGGCAAGACGAGCATTGCAAGCTCCATTGCCAAAGCCCTGGATCGTCCGTATGTCAGAGTCGCACTGGGCGGTGTCAGGGATGAGGCAGATATCCGCGGCCATCGCAGAACGTATATCGGCGCAATGCCTGGCAGAATCATGGATGGCATCTCGAAGGCCGGAGCCTCCAATCCGGTCATGGTGCTGGATGAGGTAGATAAGCTCGGGGCTTCGTATAATGGCGATCCGGCTTCGGCTCTATTGGAAGTTCTTGATCCGGAGCAGAATAAGAACTTCACGGATCACTACATGAATGTGCCGTAAGATCTCAGCAATGTGATGTTCATCTGCACGGCAAATACGACAGATACGATTCCGGAGCCTCTGCTGAACCGGATGGAGGTCATCCCGTTCAGCGGCTATACCCCGAATGAAAAGTTCGAGATTGCAAGAAGACATCTGCTGCCGAAGTCTCTGGAACTGGCAGGTCTTACCAAGGATCAGCTTTCCATCACCGATGAAGCGATGAAGACGATCATCAGCGACTACACGATGGAGGCTGGTGTCCGCGGTCTGAAGAAGCGCCTGGATACGATCGCAAGAGTCAGTGCGGTCAAGGTTGCAGAGAATCCAGAAGAATCTTTCCGGGTTACTAAGCGCAATCTGAACGACTTCCTCGATCAGAAGCCGATCCATCATGAGACAGTGCTGGAAGAGAAGAAGCCAGGTATTGTGACGGGTCTTGCCTGGACGGCAGCGGGAGGCGAGATTCTCTATATCGAAACGCTGTTCACGAAAGGGAACGGAAAAGTCATCGTGACGGGTCAGCTTGGCGATGTCATGAAGGAATCCGTGCAGATTGCCATCTCCCTCGTGAAGTCGATGTTCCCGGATAAGGCAGAGCTGTTCGAAAAGAATGATCTGCATATCCATGTGCCGGAAGGTGCAGTCAAGAAGGATGGTCCTTCAGCTGGCATCACCTTAACGACAGCAATTGCTTCGCTGGTCATGAACCGTTCGGTTCCGGCAGCGATTGCAATGACTGGTGAGGTTTCTCTGCGGGGTCATGTGATGCCGATCGGCGGTCTGCCTGAGAAGCTGATGGCGGCTCAGCGGGCTGGTGTGAAGCATGTTTTCATCCCGCAGGAGAATGTGGAGGATCTCAAGGATGTTCCGCAGGAAGTCAAGGATAAGCTCGAGATCACCCCGGTCAAGGAAGTGAAGGAAGTGCTGCAGAAGACAGGGGTGCTTGCCCCGGCTGCCTCGCTTCGTTCTTCCAGAGCTGTGAAAAGCGAATTAGCGGCGTAGGAAACAGGAAATTCATCTGTTCGTCCGTGCAGTTTCTGCTACAATGTTGCCTGTCTATTAGAAGACGGAGGCAGAAAGCAGATGAAGGAATTCTCACCGATCAAGGAAGGCAAGGTCCGCGAGATCTATGACACCGGCGATAAGCTTGTCATGGTAGCGACCGATCGTATCTCCGCATTTGACGTCATTCTGAAGAACCCGATTCCTGATAAGGGAAAGGTGCTCACCCAGATGTCGAGGTTCTGGTTTGACTTCACGAAGGATACTGCAAAGAACCACATGGTCAGCACCGACGTCGAAGATATGCCGGAATTCTTCCGGAATGATGCGTACAGAGGCAGATCCATGCTGTGCAGAAAGCTGGAGATGATTCCGATTGAGTGCATTGTCCGCGGCTATATCACGGGCAGCGGCTGGAATTCCTATCAGAAGAACGGAACCGTCTGCGGCATCCGTCTTCCCCAAGGACTGAAGGAATGCGAAAAGCTTCCGGAACCGATCTATACTCCGAGCACGAAAGCAGAGCTCGGCGAACATGATGAAAACATCAGTTTCGAGCAGTCCATTCCTGTCCTCGAGAAGAAGTTCCCGGGTCATGGCAGAGAGTATGCAGAAAAGATCCGCGATCTGACCATTGCGCTTTATCAGAAGTGCGCAGATTATGCGGAAAGCCGCGGTATTCTGATCGCGGATACGAAGTTTGAATTCGGTCTTGATGAAGAGGGCAATGTGGTGCTCGGCGATGAGATGCTCACGCCGGACAGCTCCCGCTTCTGGCCGAAAGAAGGCTATGAGCCCGGACACAGCCAGCCTTCCTTTGATAAGCAGTTTGTCCGGGACTGGCTCAAGGCAAATCCGGACAATGACGGATCGCTTCCGGAAGAAGTGATTGAAAAGACCATTGCCAAATATCGTGAGGCTTATTTCCTGCTGACAGGAAATGAGCTGAACGCCTGAAACGGATTCAGAGTGAGCGGCGGGAACTATTCTCACCGCTTTCTTATTTCCTGGGCATTCTGCAGGACAGTTTGAGGAAACTGCAGTAAGATTGCCATTTGAAAAGGGGGAGACATGACACAGAACATCTGGAATATTCTCGCAGACTCGTTCATGAAGATCCTGATTCCGGGCCTGACGATGACAATCCCGCTTACGCTGCTGGCGTTCGGGGGAGCACTTGTGATCGCTGTCATCACTGCCCTGATTCAGTATGCAAAAGTACCGGTGCTGAAGGATCTGGCAAGAGTCTATATCTGGATCATCCGCGGCACGCCGCTGCTGGTTCAGCTGTATGTCGTATTCTTCGGTCTGCCGTCAATCGGGGTGAAGGTTCAGGCCTTCCCCGCTGCGGTCATCGTGTTTGCAATCAATGAAGGTGCGTATTGTGCAGAGACCATGCGGGCAGCAATTGAAGCTGTTCCGAGAGGACAGTTAGAAGCAGGCTACTGCTCCGGGCTCTCATTCGTGCAGGTCATGTGGCACATCGTGCTGCCGCAGGCCTTCCGGACTGCTTTCCCGCCGCTGTTCAATTCCCTGATCGGCATGGTCAAGGATACGTCTCTGGCCAGCAACATCACCGTGGCAGAGATGTTCTTCGCAGCCCAGCGCATTGCCGGAAGAACGTATCAGTTCATGGCAATCTATCTGGAGCTTGCCTTCATCTATCTGATGTTCTCGACCGTGCTCAGCCGCATCCAGGCATGGGGTGAGAAGAAGCTGGCCAGCTATGGAGGAGTCCGGAAATGAGTGTGATGGAAGTAAAAGACATCCGGAAAGCATTTTCCGGCAATGAGATCCTGCATGGTATCTCGGTAACCGTGGAGCGCGGCGATGTCGTGGCGATTCTCGGTCCTTCCGGATCCGGAAAGACGACGCTGCTTCGGTGCATGAACTTTCTTGAAACACCAGACAGCGGAACGATGATCTTCCATGATCATAACTATGATCTTGCCCATATGTCTCATCACGATATCGCGAAGATCCGCATGCATACCGGCTTTGTGTTCCAGAACTACAACCTGTTCGCAAACCGCACGGCCTTGCAGAACGTGACCGAGGGACTGATCGTAGCCAGGAAGATGCCGAAAGAAAAGGCTGATGAGATCGGCATGAATCTTTTGAAGAAGGTCGGCATGGACAACCGGGCAGACCATTATCCATCGCAGCTTTCCGGCGGCCAGCAGCAGCGGGTTGCGATAGCAAGAGCGCTTGCGACCGATCCGGAGATCATCTTCTTCGATGAACCGACGAGTGCTCTCGATCCGGAGCTGATCGGAGAAGTGCTGAATGTCATGCGGGAACTTGCAGAAGAGGGGATGACGATGATTGTCGTCACTCACGAGATCGGCTTTGCCCGCCATGTAGCAAACCGCGTCATCTTCATGGACGGCGGCAATATCGTTGAACAGAATACCGCTGCGGAATTCTTCGGGAATCCGCAGAAAGACCGCACGAAGGAATTCATCCGTGCAGAAATGAACCGGGATGGTTTAGGAGGAAAGAACCATGAAAAAACAGCTTAGCATTATCGCAGCAGGAGCACTGCTTCTGACGGGCTGCGGATCTTCCGCAGCAGCCGCATCCACTGCTTCTTCTGCTTCTACTGCAGCCGCAGCGGATCATCTTGCCCGCATCAAGGAAAGCGGGAAACTCGTGATTGGTCTTGAAGGAGACTGGCAGCCGTTCAGCTACCATGATGACTCCGATCAGCTGGTCGGCTTCGATGTCGATGTAGCTGCAGGAATCGCAGATTATCTTGGCGTAGAGCCTTCTTATACCGAAGAGAAGTGGTCCGGTCTGTTCACCGGCTTATCTTCCGGTGTGTATGACATTGTCGCAAATGGTGTCGATATCACCGAAGAGCGCAAGCAGACCTATGACTTCAGCGATCCGTATGCCTATGATCATACCGTCCTGGTTGTCCGTGCTGACAACGAGGACATCACAAGTTTCGATGATCTGAAGGGCAAAACCACTGCAAACTCCATCGGTTCCACGTATATGGAACTCGGCGAATCCTATGGTGCAACGGTCAGCGGTGTTGAGTCTCTGGCGGAATGCATGGCAATGGTCACCAATGGCCAGGTGGATGCGACCATCAACGCAGAGACCTCTGTTCAGGACTATCTGAAGACCACAGGCGATACAAGCCTGAAGATCGTTGCAAGAAGCGATGACGCAACGGAATATGCAATCCCGCTCGTCAAGGGCGATGACAACGCAACGCTGCTTGCCGCAATCAACGAAGCAATCGCGCACATGAGAGAAGACGGCGACCTGGCAAAGGCTTCCGAAACCTACTTCGGTGCAGATCTGACTTCTGCTGAGTAAAGGAATCGGCAGAACTAGAACATATCGGCAATCACTGAGACAGAATTGTCTTCGTGATTGCCGATTTTTGTGTGCCCGGCATGGGCGATAACCAGGTGGTGAAAGACCGCTGCGAACTTGGCGGCAGGAATCGTTAGCCGAAGGCAAGGGTGTCCATCGCTCTGACATGAAAGCGGGCAGAGTACATGAGGCAGCTGCTGCCTTCCGAAAGTTCAGATAAAAGGAGATGGGGTGCAGATCGCTGATTCCGCATTGAGTGAAATAGCAGCTATTCAGCAGTTCGGCAATCCATGAAAAAAGCACTGGCGAACCAGTGCTTTTGTGCCTCATCAGTCTGCAAAGAAACGTTCTACGAGATCTCTGGAGTATTCAGCAACTTCTTCCATGTCACCGAAGCTCATGATCTCGCCGGCATAGAAGGTGTTGTTCTCTCCCTGCATGCCTTCGACTTTCTCATACCAGCCAGCCTGGTAGTCTTCCGTGAAGATGTGCGGGAAGTAGTAGTTCTCGCATTCGAGAATCACGTTTTCTGCCGGGTTGCTCATTGTCTTCAGATCTTCCAGCACCTGCTTCTTCGTACCTTCATAGTCCAGTACTTTCTGGCCCTTGTGATTACGCAGAGTGTAAGTCGTGATCGGCTGGTTCTTGTCGTCGGTCTTCCATCTCTTGTAATAGACCATCAGATGGCCGAGCCGCTCCGGCTGCATGTTCTCGAAGATGTAGTACGAAGTATCCGGAATATTCTCAGGCTTCATCTCGACTGCCATCGAATCATAGCGCTCATAATCGATCTTGCTGAAGAGCTCTTTCTCAGCAGCACTCGCATCTGCATATTCTGCGAAGTAAGGCAGCGGAGTCGTGACGATCAGCTTGTCGAATTCCTTCGGGGCTTCATTTCCGGCCGTGATATAGACCTTGCCATCATGACGCTCGACCTTCGTGACTTCCTGATTCAGAAGGGCAGGGTGCTTCAGCTTGTCGTTGAGATGATCCCAGATGGACTGTGTTCCGTCTTTCCATGTCCAGAGTCTCAGATACATGAAGTCCATCATCGTATCGAAGTCCAGATATTTCAGCACATAGGCAGCCGGAATCTCATCAAAGTATCCATATCCGAAGGAAGTATAAGGACCGATCCAGAGATCCTTGACTCCTTCGACCCCATTGATGCGGCAGAACTCATCAAACGGCAGCATCAGATCTTTCAGGTTCGGATTCTCGCCGCTGACCTTCTGATGTTCCTTCGTTGCCGCATAACCATCATAACGGCCCTGGCTGATGCCGCGGTGTCCATTGATGTCATAGCCGACATACTTAGTCTGCAGCAGCTTGCAGAGCTTCTTGACATGATTCTTCATTCTCAGCAGATGCGGCAGATTCAGCACATTCTTCGTGGAGAACGGATCGATGACCTTGCCATCCTTGTTCTTGTATTGACGAACCAGCGCCGGTCCGTCAACTCCGTATCCCGTGAAATCCATGACCTCCTGAACGGCAAAGTACGTAGGGCAGCCCATGATTGCGCCCATCTCATACGCACGTCCATCCTTGTACTTCGGCGAATAGCACTTGCCGCCTACCCGGTTGTTCTTCTCAAATACCGTGTAGTTCTCGTAGCCTTTCTTCTCGAGATACATTGCAGCGGAAAGTCCAGCAGGCCCGCCTCCTAGAATCGCGATTCTTGTATTCCTGTCCATATTGCCCCCTTTCAGATTGTTTTGTGATTTTCCTTCACAACTGTGATCATCATATCACAGGTCCCGGAGATTGGAAACGAAAAATTTCACAATGGTTTCCGGGCAAAGAAACGGGCTGTCAGTTCCTTCGCATATTCTGCCGTTTCTTCCATGTTTCCGAAGCACATCACTTCGCCAGCATAGTAGGTATTGTTCTCTCCCTGCATCGCTTCGACCTGGTCATACCAGCCCTCTGCATAGTCCTTCGGAGAGAGGTGAGGGAAGTAATACCAGCTTGCTTCATTCAGGATCTGTCTGACCTTCACTCCGCAGTGTTCCAGATCTTCCAGTACCAGTGCTTTCGAATCCTCATAGGTCATCTCTTTCTCTCCGGTATGGCAGCGCAGGGCATACGTCACGATCGGCTGTTCCGGTTCTTTGGACCATCTGCTGTAGGCAACCATCAGATGACCAAGCCGCTTCGGAAGCAGATTGTCAAAGAAACAGCTCGAACGGGGAGCAGACGGATCCGTCAGAACGGCCATCGTGTCGTAGGCCTCGGTCCGGATCTTTGCAAACAGCTCCCGTTCTTTGTCACTGACATCTGCATACTTGCAGAACTGATCCAGCGGACTTGTCACAATCAGGGTATCAAATGACTCGGTATTCCCGTTCCAGGCAACCTGAACCTGTCCATCTTTCCTGATAATTTCTGAAACCAGGGCATTGCATACGGCAGGATGCTTCAGCTTCCGGTTCACGCTTTGCCAGATACTCTCTGTTCCATCTTTCCATGTGAGCAGATCATTCCGCATGAAGCTCATCATCGTATCAAAGTCCAGATACTTCAGCACATACGCAGCCGGAATCTCATCAAAGTATCCATATCCGAACCCGGTGAACGGCTCTGCCCATACCTTCTCAATCAGCGGCACTTCATGTTTGGCACACCAGTCCGAGAAAGACAGGGAGAGATCTGACAATGCTTCATTCGTGCCAGATACCCACTGATCCGGCTTCTGGGGCAGAAAGCCTTCATAGGAACCATTCAGAATTCCCCGGTGATTGCACGTATTGTAGCCCTGATACGTTCTCATCAGAAGGAGTCCGAGTTTTCTCAGCTGTCTCTGCAGGTCCTTCAGTTCGGATTCATCTTCCGGATGAAATGGTTCATAGACCGTTCCGTCGATTCGCCGGAAATCGCGCTCCATCTTCGGACCGTCTGCGGCAATGCCGGCAAATGCCATGCATTCCTTCACGGCATGATAAGAGGGAACACCCATGATGGCACCCATCTCATAATGCTTTCCAAGCTGCAGGGGAGAACAGCACTTGCCCCCGATCCGATCGCTCTTCTCAAGGATCGTGACGTGTTCATAGCCAGCCTGTTCCAGATACATCGCCATCGAAAGACCGCTCGGCCCGCCGCCGAGAATGCAGATGCGCTGTCCGGGATTGTATGCCATAATTACCTCCTGCTCTTTACAGTTTCCATGAATAATTATAAAATTCACAAGTATGAGAAGCAATGACTGCTTCAGGGCAGAAGACTTCCAGGAACTGCTGGACCATAGCCGTAAAGCTTATGGACCGCTTCCTGCCCTGAAATCCGGAACTGAAACGTATTCTTATGAAGAACTGATTTCTGCGATTCATGCCGAGGCAGAACACCTGAAAAATGAACCGGCATTATGCATCGCCATCGATCAGCCGGAAACCGTATCCGGAATCATTTCGCTCTTTGCCTCAGTCCTTGCAGGAAAACGGACAGCTCTGCTTGATTCCCATCTTTCTCAGGAAGGAAAAGAACGCGCCCTGAAGATTGTCCATGCCGAGCTGATTCTTCCAGGCAACAAGAGAACAGAAGAAACGCCGGTACCAGGAGAAGCAGGAAAGCTGCTGTTCTTCTCGAGCGGAACAAGTGCTTCAGAAAAAGCGGTGGTACTCAGCCAGAAGGCATTCTGCTCCAGTGCCTGGAACGGCCAGAGCATGCTCTCATGCGGGCCTGGAGATATCGTCGGGTCTTTCCTGCCGCTATCTCATGTCTTCGGCTTTGTCTGCACGCTTCTCTGGCCGCTTGCCTATGGAGCTTGCGCTGCACTGGGCAGGGGATACCGGCATCTTCTTGATGATGCGTTTTATTACCATCTGACGATCCTGCCGGCTGTTCCGACTCTGCTGTATTTCCTGCATGCACATGGAGCCCTGAATCTGGAACTGAAGACGATTCTCGTCGGAGCAGGCCCTGCTGATCCGGATACGCTGAGATCGCTCAGCCAGTCCGGCATCCAGGTCAGCTTCGGTTACGGCCTCACGGAGACTGCCTCCGGACTAGCAATTTCCACTGGCAAGGAGAATCCCTTTGCGATGGATCTCTGTCCGGATACAAGAGTCAGAATCGGCGAAGACCATACCGTCTATGTGCGTACTGCATGCATGATGGACGGCTACTATGAGAAACCGGAAGAAACTGCAGCAGTACTGAATGATGGAGAACTGGATACCGGCGATCTCGGATCTCTGGATGAACAGAACTGTCTCCATCTGAACGGAAGAAAGAATGAAGTGCTCGTGCTTCCCAATGGCACAAAGGTATTCTGTCCGGAATGGGAAACAGAACTGTCAAAGCGGATGCAGGGCGAGGCAGCCATCACTTCCGAGAATGGAAAGCTGGTCCTGCATGTATATACCGCATTGAGCGATGATGAAGTCAAATCGAATGCGGATGCGTTCAATGATCAGCAGCCAGCCGGAAGAAAGCTGGGCGGGCTGGTCCGTCATAAGAACCATCTTCCGCGCACTGCCACCGGCAAGCTGCAGAGATGGAAACTGAACGAAGAGGGGGTAAACATATGACTGATGAGGAAATTCTGAAGAGGCTGAAGCAGATCATCTCAGAGAATCTGCCGGAGCTGCGCAATCGCGAAATCACGCTGGACACGAAAATCACAAGAGACCTCGGCATCGATTCGATGAGCTTTATTCTGCTCATCTGCAAAGTCGAGGCTGCTTTCGGGGTTGAGATTCCGGATGGCGAATGGGATCATCTTTCCAGCTGCCGCGATGTCATCGCAAAGATCCGGGAACTTCTGCCGGAGAAAGCCAGTGCATGACAAGCACTGAGACCTTCCGGGTATCTGCTGCTTCCTGCGACCGGTTCCGGCGTCTGTCCATGCATGATCTCTTCCTGCATGTTCAGGAAATCTCGGTCCGGGACGTAGAAGCCGCCGGCATCACGAGGAAAGAAACTCTGGATCAGGGGCTGCTCTGGATCGTGGCCAGAATGTCTGCACGCATGGAACGGCCGATTTGCTATGATGAGACCGTAACCATTGAGACTCATGCCGGGAAAAGCCGGCATGTCCTGTTTCCGAGGCATTGTGAGATCCGGGATGAACAGGGCAATGTCATCTTCCGAAGCTGTGCCCTCTGGGTATTGATGGATCAGAAGACGAGAAAGACGATCGTTCCTTCGGAACATGGTATTGCGATTGCAGGTGAAGATCAGGAAGACGATCTTCCGTGGCTGATGAAAATTCCGGAAGTGACGGGAACCTCTGAAACTTTTCTTCATAATGCCTCGTATTCCGAACTGGATCTCAACGGCCATGTCAGCAATCTTTCCTATTATCGCTGGATCGACGATCTCTTTTCAGAAGATGACCACAGGGAAGAGTACTGTTCATCCCTGAAGATCGGCTATCTCCATGAGATCCTGCTGAACGATGAAGTATCTCTGAAGAAGATCGTGTCTGAACATCTCGTAAGGATCGACGGATCTGTTTCGGATCAGCCGGCATTTGAAGCGGTTCTCGAGTGGAAACCAATCTGAAGTATTTCCTGTAAACTGCATCTCTATTGATCCTGTTAGACTTCCGGTCTTTCAGGATCTTTTTTCAATGCGGAAAACTGAAGCAGGGCAAGTCTGACGCCATGGATGCGGATGTTTATAGGCCGTGAAGCGGAACTTCGAAAGCTGAATCATATGTATGAGTCGGAGAAGTTTCAGATGCTGGTTCTATGGCCGGAGGAGAATCGGGAAAACGACTCTTCTGAACAAGTTCTGCAAGGATAAGAATCCAATTTGCAAACGAACAGGTCGGACGAGACGAATATGAAACACTTGCTGATCGTGCAAGACTGGTGGCGCCGTATCATGCAGGGGAAATACTTCTGTTTTCTCTTTCTGGTTTTTCCGGGTGGCTCAAGGATCGTTCGGCTCGTGATTCTTCACAGGAACTGATTTCATTAAAAGATCTATATCGCAGAATTGCCTGAAAAATCCATTTCTGCAGAAACATACAATCTCTGAAACGGACTCGTTCCGTTTCTTTCTTCTGCTTTCCGCTATAGTCGGAAACGGAATGAGACTGGTTGCAGAATCAGGGCTGAGAACACTCGGAATCACGGAAGTGCTGACAGCAGAAATGGAACATGTCTTTGTCACTGCAGAGCTTCCGATGGAACTGCAGGTTCTGGAAGAAGTGATGTTCCGCCATGCGGCAGAAGGAATCCCGACATGCCAGGAAACTGACAAGAGCCTGTATGGCGAACGGCAAATTCTCGAACGCTGCGGAGAAGAACCGTTTACGGCACTGGAACAGCTGAAGGAAGCGCTGAGGAATGGGCAAAGACCAGAGAATACGTTTGCCGGAATTCTTGCCTTGAACCTGTTAGAAACAGGGGTATCGTTTCTGGCTCTGAATGAACAGAAGATTGAGCCTCCGCTTGTTCTGACGAGAAGAGATGGGAAGATGATCCTGAAGGATTATTCGGGCGTCCTCGCAGAGAACGGAAGACTGATCCGGAAAGAGGATGAGGTGGAGGCAGGGGTATCAGAAGTGTTTCTGATCTGCTTCGGGAATGCATATCTGTCGTTTGCAGAGCAGGAAGAGGCGCTGCATCATCTGGAAACAGATCTGAGGCTGGCGATGCCGTATCTTTCAATGACCGTTCATCATGAACTCGTTCAGCCGGAGCCCTCATTCTGCTTCTATTTTCAGGAGGGCTGAAATCATCCGCGATGGAAAGGGGATAACCTATGCTGAAAGAATACCGGGAGAATGGGTCTTATGATGAGCTGACGGGATTATACCGGCGGGAGCGGTTCATCGAAGAAGTGCGCCGACGGCTGATCCTGAATGAAGAAGGTCCGTATGTGCTGGCCGTATCGGATATCCGCAGCTTCAAGCTGGTCAATGATACGTGCGGAAGAGATACAGGCGATCAGGTGCTTGTGAAGATCGCGGAGATCATCCGGAAAGAAGCACCTTCCGGGGTATGCTATGCAAGACTCGAAGCAGATCATTTCGCAGGGTTATTCCCGATGGAGAGATTAGATGTGAACCGGATGGATGAATTAGTCCGTTCGTTCCGGATCGGGAATCGGGAGAACAGTCCGCCTTTATTCCTGCATGTCGGGCTTTATGAGATCATCGATCCATCGACTCCGGTTCCGGTCATGATTGATCGGGCAAGGCTGGCCATTGCGGGTATCCGCAACGAATATGAAACAAGGATTGCCTGGTATGACGAGAAGATCCGCTCCGGCATCCTGTTTGAGCAGAATCTGCTGAGAGCTTTACCGGAAGCTCTGGAGCGCAATGAGATCCGCCCGTATCTGCAGCCGCAGGTCGATGCAGAAGGAAAGGTCATCGGTGCAGAAGCGTTAGCCCGCTGGATCAGCCCGGAAGCAGGCTTTCTCAGTCCTGGTCAGTTTATTCCCATCCTTGAGCGCAGCGGAGCAATTGCCAAGGTGGATCGCCGGATGTGGGAAGAAGCCTTCCGGATCCTGAAGAGATGGAAGGAACATGGAAGAGAGGATCTGTATCTCTCCGTGAACCTTTCTCCGAAGGATTTCTGCTTTCTGGATCTTCCGGAGGTATTCGGAAGTCTTGCAGAGATGTATGGAATATCACCGCAGAATCTCAGACTGGAGATTACGGAGACAGTATTCATGCAGGAACCAGGTCCCAGAATGAAGGTGCTTGAGAAACTGCAGCAGGCGGGATTCTTGCTGGAGATGGATGACTTCGGCAGCGGCTATTCCTCGCTCAGTCTATTGAAAGATATGCCGGTTGATATCCTGAAGATCGATATGGTGTTCCTGGACGGAACGAAGTCCCCGGAGCGGGCAAGAAGAATTCTGAAATGCGTGATCAGTCTCTCGGATGCCTTGGGCATGGGATCGATTACGGAAGGAGTGGAAACGGTGGAACAGCTGAAGATGCTGAAAGAAATGGGCTGTCAGATGTTCCAGGGATTCTATTTCGATAAGCCGATGAAAGTCCCGGAGTTTGAAGCAAGATATCTCTGAGTATGAAAACGAAGCTTTCTGAAGCAGGCTTTTTCCCGCCTTCAGAGAGCTTCTCTTGTTTCTCTTAGAGAAAAGCGGCGTAAACCCCAGGTGCTTCAGCCCCGGGCAGCTCACGTCCGTAATCATCTGATTCCTGGAGTACAAGTGAGGTTCTTACGAAGACAGAGTTCACGTTAAACATTTCTTAAAGATCTGCCTGCTTTTTTCTTAATGCAGTTCTTTTTACAATGAAAACAGAGCAAGGGGAAAAGATCATATGAGTACAGTCCTGATCGTAGATGATGAAAAGGATATTGTTTCAGCATTGAAAATCTATCTGTCCGGCCAGCAGTATGACCTGCTGGAAGCTTATACAGGAAAAGAAGCACTGGATGTCATGAAAGACCAGCCGGTAGATCTTGTCCTGATGGATATCATGATGCCGGAGATGGATGGCATCACGGCCGTGGCAAAGATCCGGGAAACCTCGAATGTCCCGATCATCCTGCTGACGGCAAAGAGCGAGGATTCCGATAAGGTGCTCGGTCTGGATATCGGGGCAGATGACTACATCACAAAGCCATTCAGTCCGGCTGAAGTGATTGCGAGGGTGAAGAGTGCGCTGCGCAGGTATCAGCGGCTTGGCGGGACCGTGCAGCAGAAAGATGTGCTCGAGATCGGACCGATCCGCCTCGATGATGCCAGAAAGGAAGTGACTGCCGATGGCGAGGAAGTATCGCTGACCCCGATGGAATTCGGCATCCTGAAACTGCTCATGAAGAATCCGGGGAAAGTATTCACCTCGGAAGAAATCTACCGGAGTGTCTGGAATGAAGAACCATTAGGTGCAGAAGGCGTGATTGCGGTGCATATCCGCCATCTGCGGGAAAAGCTTGAAATTGATCCGGGCAAGCCCAGATATCTCAAAGTAGTCTGGGGCCAGGGATATAAGATGGAGGACTGCAGAAGATGAAGAAGATCATCGAAAATCCGGTTCTGAACATACTGGGCGTGATCCTGATCGGCGTATTGCTGGCGGGGGAGACGGTGCTTTACCAGGTTCAGCAGGAACAGAGCAGCTATTCTCTGGATACGGTGAATCCGGCAGGTACTTATTATGAGACGAATGCCTGCTACGTGAACATGCTGGAAGAAGCAGAATCGGTGGCAGAAACATATATGGGCGAAGGAACCCGCTTTGAGAAGCTGCAGGGTCTCAATGATCGCTTTTCTCCTCAGAAATCCAATTCCCGCTATCAGATTGAAAGCGCGGATGGAAAGCTGGTCGGCAATAATTTCCGGGAGAGCGAGACATACGGAATCACCGTGAAGTTCCCGGTCTCCTTCACGGAGGAATCTGCTTTCATCGCATCCGATTCCGAAGATGCGCTCTGGTTCGTGACGATCGGGGTGACGGATCCGATCACCGTAAACGATCGGTATATGGCAAGCTATTCAGAATTCCTGCGAATCTCTAAGCTGCCATCATGGCGGGTGCTGTCATTTGTCAGGATTGCGGTCTATGGCCTGGTCATTGCCCTGCTGGTATGGGAATGCTGTGCGGCCGGACACCGGAAGGGAAAAGAAGGCATCACGATCTCGTGGCTGGATCGGATTCCGTATGAGTTCGCTCTGCTTGCCCTCGTGATTCTGATGTTCCTCTGGAATGGAAATTACAGCAATCCGATCATCACCGGAATTGCCGGCATCTTCTTATCGGTCTTCGTGATCTCGACGGCCACCCGCATCAAATCCGGAACGCTTTACTCCGGCATGATGCTTTCTCATCTGATCCATCTGCTGCAGACCGGGAATACCGGACTGAATGTTCTGATCGTGATCTGTCTATTGATGATGTATGTGCAGACGTTCTATCTGGCCAGGACGTATTTCATCGATGCCGCCGCAGTCATTCTCCTGATCGCTGCTGATGCGGTTCTGACCTATCATCTGATGATGACTCTGTATGGCACCCGGGTGCTCTCTGAGGCGGCAGATCAGCTCGCTTCGGGAAATCTCGAATATCGGATTGAGGAATCCTCGAAGAAGAGACTCTTCGGTTCCATGCATCAGCTGGCCGATTCTCTGAATTCGATCGGGGAAGGCATGAAGATCGCTGTCCGGGATCAGATGAAGGCTGAGCGCATGCAGGCAGCTCTGATCACGAATGTGAGCCACGACCTGAAGACTCCGCTGACTTCAATCATCAGCTATGCAGATCTGCTGCAGAAGGAACATACGACAGAACAGGAAAAGGAGTATCTTGAAGTTCTCAGCCGGCAGTCTCAGAGACTCAAGCGATTGAGCGAAGACATCGTCGAAGCAAGCAAGGCTTCTTCCGGCATGATCCGGGCAGAGATCACGGATGTCTCCTTGAAGGAGCTTTCTGAGCAGGCGGCTGCGGAGTATCAGGAAAAGCTTGAACAGGCTGAAGTGGAGCTGATCATGGATCTGAAACCGGAGAATCCGGTGGTCAAAGCAGATGGAAGGCTTTTATGGCGGGTGCTTTCGAATCTTCTGAGCAATGTGGTAAAGTATGCTCAGCCAGGCACAAGATCGTATTTTTCCAGCCGGGAAGAAATACCAGGAATGATCACGATTTCGCTGAAGAATACGAGCAGAGAGCAGCTGAATATCGAACCGGAAGAACTCATGGAACGCTTTGTCAGAGGAGATAACTCCCGGCATTCCGAAGGATCCGGCCTCGGTCTCAGCATTGCCCGTTCCCTGACTGAGACGATGGGCGGAACCTTCCGCCTTTCGATCCAGGGAGATCTCTTCATCGCAGAGATCACGCTGCCAATGGCAGAAAGGAAGGCGGCATGAACCGCAAGCGCAGGTATTATTTCGGAAAACGGAAACCAGTGAAGAAGCCGGCCGAGCAGCTGAGCGAGGAAGAACGGAAGAAGATTCTGAAGGAATCTCCCCTCTATCAGAAGTCCCTGCTCGTGAAGCCTCATAAAGAACCAGGGAAAAAGTGATTTCATGAAGCACTGTGCATAGCCGGGTACAGTGCTTTTTTATGACGCCTCGATAATAAGGCCATGGAGGTGCTGAATATGAATCTGATCAGAAGTCAGGGACTCGAAGAGCTGAGCCCGGAACAATGCTTTGTATTGCTGAAGGAATGGGAGAATCATCAGAGTGCTTCAGAGACTGCCGCAATGCTCGGGGTTTCAAGGAGTCATGCGATGAGATGCCTGCAGGAGATCAATCAGATCCTGGAAGGGAGAACGGAACATGCTGACGCGTACCGGGCGTAGACTGCTGGAGGAAGATCCGGAAGGAGCTGCCAGAGCGATTGCCGCAGCGGACCAGGAACTGATGGAACATGCTGACCTGAGCAAAGACAAAGCCCAGGTGCTGAAAGACTGCTGGGTGCAGAAGACAGATATGGATTCTGCGGCTAGAAAGCTTGGCATGAAACGGGAGACCGTGCAGATGTGGTATTACCGCTTTGCCATGATGGAAATGCGGCAGGCGATTCAGGAATGCAGGGTATCCTGATCTGGTAAGCGCTTGCAATGGGGTTCCGGAAAGCTGATAATAGAACAAGACAGAGGCGTTTCCGGAGAATCATAGATCTGCTGCACCATGGTTTTTCGGATCGCCTCAGAAGAATGACAGGAGTGAAGAAAGAACATGCGTTTTGTGGATTCCATTGAAAAGAAAGAAGACGGCGGAAAGCTCACGAAAGAAGAAATCCAGTCCATGGTGACCGGATATGTCGATGGCTCGATTCCGGATTATCAGATGTCTGCCATGATGATGGCGATTCTCCTGAAAGGGATGGATGCGGAAGAAGCGACAGAGCTCACGATGGCGATGATGCATTCCGGAGATGTCGTGGATCTCAGCGATCTGCCTGGCGTGAAGCTTGATAAGCACAGCACCGGCGGCGTCGGCGATACGACGACACTTGTGGTTGCACCGCTTGTTGCAGCATGCGGCGGAACCGTGGCGAAGATGAGCGGCAGAGGACTCGGCCATACGGGCGGAACCCTCGATAAGCTGGAATCAGTGCCTGGCACATGCATTGAACAGCCGATGGATCGGTTCAAGGAAATCGTCCGCCAGAATGGCGTATGCGTCATCGGTCAGTCAGGCAATCTCGTTCCGGCTGATAAGAAGATGTATGCATTAAGAGATGTCACGGCGACAGTTCGCTCAATTCCGCTGATTGCGTCCTCGATCATGTCGAAGAAGCTGGCAGCTGGTGCAGATGCGATTGTCCTCGATGTGAAGACCGGAAGCGGTGCCTTCATGCGGACGAAGGAAGAAGCGTTTGAGCTTGCCAAGCTGATGACGAACATCGGCAAGCTGGCCGGAAGAGAAGTCAGAGCAGTCGTTACGGATATGAACCAGCCGCTCGGCATGGCAGTGGGCAATGCCCTCGAAGTCCAGGAAGCAGTGGAACTGCTCAGCGGCATGATTCCGGAAACAGATCCGCTTTATGAAGTATGCATGCTGCTGGGAAGCCAGATGCTGCAGATGGGGAAGCTGGCTGCAGATGATGCAGAGGCCAAGGCAATGCTGAAGACTCATATCGAGGATGGCAGCGGCCTAGCAAAGCTGCAGAATATGTTCCGTCTCTTAGGCGGCGATGCTTCTTATGTCAGTGTCGAAGGCATGAAGAAGCTGGTTGCTGTGAAGAAAAACATTGATGTATGCGCAGATCGTGATGGCTATATTTCGTCCATGGCAGCAGAACAGATCGGTACTGCAGCTCAGCTGCTTGGTGCCGGCCGTGCTAAGAAAGAAGACAAGGTCGATCCGGCGGTGGGTCTGGTCATGAAGGTGCGCTGCGGCAGAAAGGTTCAGAAAGGCGATCCGCTCTGCACGCTGTATGTCAATGAGGAAAAGAACCTCGATGATGCAATCGCGCTCCTCAAGCAGGCGATTCACATCACCCCGGAACTTGGCGAAGTAGAACCGATGGTCTACGGGCTTGTGACTGCTGACTGAAACAAAGGTGTCTGTCCAGAAAGGATGGACACTTTTTTCTGCAGACTTCCTGGCATTTTTTCCGGCTCAGCTGTTTCCGGAACATCTGATCCGAAGCGACCATGATTCATAAGTGTTCTGTAAATCCTTGAGATTTCATAAGCATGATAGAACTGTACATTCATATCTGTCCGGAATCAGGTTCAGGCTCCCTCCCTAAGACTCCGGAAACGAGAGATCCGTTTGATCTTCTGAAGGAATTCGTTCTGATGATCGGATCCCTCGCTCTCTTCCTTTCGACATGGAGTCAGCTGAGAAAACGCCGCGGATAAGATGCTGCATCTGTCTTCTGATTGAGGACAGGTGTTTTTCTTTCATATGCAGAACCTTTCTTTCTTCAATGATGGTATGATGAAACACACACAGGAGGAACGAACCCATGCGCAGTGACATGTACGATCAGGAAGTGATGAATCTGATTCATGAACTGAGAACCTCCGGGTCTCCCTCCGAGAAATCTGCAGAGCGTCTATTGCAGATCGGCCGCAGTATGCAGGAAGAGCATCTGCTTGGCATCGCTCTTTACTTCAAGGCAAGAATTCATTTCCAGAAATCGCTGGAAATGGATGAGACGCTCGCAGAGCTGACTGAAGCTGCAGTTCATGCGGAAGCTGCGCATGATTTTGATACGCTTTGTTCGGCGTATATCCTGCTTGGCATCGTTTCGGATCTGCATTGCAACTATCCGCTGGCTGCAGCGTATTTCATCAAGGCAAGAAGCTATTGTTCCGAGGCCGAGCAGAGTCAGCACTATTATGCCGTGGTGGCTGCCAATATCTGCCATATCTTCTATGAGGTTCATGAATACGAGAAAGCAGCGTTCTACAACCAGATTTCCATTGAGAAGCTGGAACAGATGCCGGATGATCCGCAGCGTTCCCAGGATCTTTCATCCTGTCATGTCATGGCGGCTGCACTGGCCATTGAGAATGGCGCGGATATCCCCAAGGCGGAAGCGGAATGCGAGCAGGCAGAATCGTTTCGCGGAAAGCCAGGCTGGGATGAGATCAGCGACCTTGATGTGCTGATCACAAAGATCCAGATTGCCGGAGCTAAGAATGATACGGGAGAAGTAAGAAAGCTGTTCCGGGAATTCCTGCCGAGACAGAAGAAGTTTCCGGTCACTGCCGATTCGGTTGATAATCTGCTCTCGCTGATTTCTCTTCTGATCCGTCTGAAGGAGATGGATGCGTGCAGCGAGCTGTTTGCGTATCTGGATCAGAATATGGCTACGGAGATTCCGGGTGTCCTGATGAAGTTTGATGATCTGCGGATGCAGTTTGCCAAAGCACTTGGCGATCAGGCAGAAGAAAACCGGATTGCCATGAAATACTATGAAGAAAGCTCCCGCAAACTTCAGGAAGAAGACCGGGCAGCAGTGATAGCTGTAGAAGGGTCTCTCTCAGGGGCAAGACTTGCCGAAGAGAATGTGCGGTTATTGAAAGAGGCAGAGGCCGATGCTCTGACGGGTCTTGCCAACCGGTATGCCCTGAACCGCCATGGGGAAGAAGCGTATGAACGCTGCTATCGCAATCAGCAGAATCTCGGTGTTGAGATTCTCGATGTCGATTACTTCAAGGAGTTCAATGACTCCTATGGCCACCAGAAGGGCGACAGCTGCCTGCAGGCGGCTGCCGAAGTGCTGAAGCAGCTGGCGGAAGAAGATCCGCGCATGTATCCGGCAAGATACGGCGGCGATGAGATAGTTGTCATCTATGAGAATATGACCGAAGCAGAGATGCAGGACAAAGTGAAGCTTATTGCGGAACGGATCGGTGCATTGAAGATTCCGCATGCAAAGTCCCAGGTTTCTTCATATGTCTCAGTATCGCAAGGCGTATACTGGCATGTGCCGCTGCCGGTCAACCGTTTATGGGACTACACGTCCGGTGCGGATTATGCCCTGTATTATGTGAAAAATCATCATAAGGGCAGCTGGTTCATCACGAGACACTCCATCCACAAGGGCGTGGAGCCCGTCGGTGCGAAGGGCTGGGAAGAGACATGCTGAATATCATCGGCGTGATTCTGATCCTCGTGCAGTTCCTGATGGACGGCATCAGTCTTGCGCATGGCGGCAGAGCATTTGCAGAAGGAATCGACCTTCTGAAGTGGTATGCACCAGGACTTTCCGGAGTCGTTCTCCTGCTGATTTTCCAGGCAGTGCAGAACCACCGGATCCGGGCGGCAGAACAGAAAGCAGAACACAGATTATGACAGAAGTCAGCATTCTTTTCGGAATTGAAGGAGCGAAGCAGGCACAGGGAACCGCAGTGATCATCGATGTGTTCCGGGCCTTCACGCTGGAAGCGTATCTGTATGCATTCCATGCAGAGAACATCTATGCGGTCGCTTCCGTCGAAGAAGCACTTGCATGGAAACAGAAAGATCCTTCCGTACTCTTATGCGGAGAACGTGACGGGAAGATCTGTCCCGGCTTTGACTTCGGCAATTCGCCGGGATCCATTGCCGGAAAGGACTTTTCCGGAAAGACGATCATCCATACGACGACCAATGGCGTCCAGGGCATTGCCTCCTGCGAGAAGGCTTCTGAGGTGCTGACCGGTTCGCTTGTCAATGCGAAAGCAACAGCAGACTATATCCGCAGCCAGAATCCGCAGCTCGTGAGCCTGGTATGCATGGGCTGGAAGGGCAGGCAGACGGAAGAAGATCAGCTGTGTGCAGACTATCTGAAAGCACTGATCGAAGGAAAGCCTTTCCCGCAGCTGGAAGAACGTGCTCTTGCCCTGAAAGGGCAGGAAGGGAAGAAGTTCTTCGATCCTGGCCAGCAGGACGTATTCCCGGAGGCGGATTTCTGGATGTGCATTAAGCATGACCTTTTCCCGTTTGTCATTCAGGCAGTGAAAGAAGGAAGCTGCTGCCATAACCGGAAACTGGAGGTATGAATGCCCAGAAAATACTTCTTCTTTGATATCGACGGCACGCTGACCGACGATGCGACGCATAAGATCGTGTCGAGTGCTGAGCGCACGCTCCATGCCCTGGAGGCCAATGGCCATTTTGTCTCCATTGCGACCGGAAGAGCACATTATAAAGCCCAGGGATTTGCGGATTCGATCGGAATCAGAAATATGGTATGCAATGGCGGCGAATGCCTGGTGCTGGATGGAAAGGTCATCGAGAACCGGCCGCTGGATCATGAGACTGCAATGTTTCTGGTGCATCATGCCGAGAAAGCAGGCCTTGGCTATCTGCTCATGACGGATGACAGCGACCGGGTGCTCATGAAGGATACCCGCTTTCTGGAACAGGCCGGAAGAAGGACGGAACTGACCACGTATGTGCTGGATCCGGACCTTGTTCCTGAAAAGATTCCCCAGATCTTCAAAGTCTATATCGCGATGACAAAGGAACAGGAACCAGATAATCCATGGATTCAGAAGCAGGGACATCTGCGCATGGGTCCGGGCTATCTGAACTTCCAGCACGATGCCAAGAAAGACGGCATCCTGAGAATGCTGAAAGCAGTAGACGGAAACGAATCAGACGTCGTTGTCTTCGGGGATGCGGTGAATGATCTGGTGATGTTCGATCCCCGCTGGACGAGCATTGCCATGGGCAATGGCATGCAGGAACTGAAAGACAAGGCAGACTATGTGACGGCAGCCAATATCGATGATGGCATTGAGAAAGCATGCAGGAGGTTCGGATGGATCTGAAAAAGACAGCGAGATGGGAAGCGGCGATCTTCTTCGTGATGATGCTCGTTTCTTCCTGGTCGGAAACAACGGTTTCTTCCGGGGCGTTCTATATTTTCGCACTGATTGCGGCGGGTATTTCCGTGCTGGTCTACTTTGCCGGCATGCGTTTTCTGCCGAAGCTTCATGAAAAGGGAACCAGCTGGAAGCTGGTTCTGGCCGGCGGGATTGCCGGTGCGCTTGCTGGTCTGTTGATGGCGATTGCCTCAGGCAGTTTCTCAGCGGCCGGTGCACTCATGCTGGTGATGTTTCTGGGCGGCATCCTGTTCGGATTTCTGTACTGGATCGTGAATCTGCAGATCCTGAAGTACCTGGAGTCTTCCGGTACTTCCTGGAAAGAGTAGTTTTCTATGTGGCTGGATCTTCTCGTTTTCGTGATTGCCATCCTGCTGCATCATGCGGGCGTGTTCTGAAAAAGCGCTTGATGACCTTGCTTTCTGGTGATACTATATACAGGCGCCAAAACGCAGCCACTGTTCCGCTGGCCGCATCGGGACTATGAGCAGATCGGCGAAAACGATAAAGGAGAATAGACATGAGACTCGATTTAGTAGACAAGATCACAAAAGATCAGATCCGCAACGACATTCCTGATTTCCGTCCGGGCGATACGCTCAAGGTATTTGTCCGTATCCGTGAAGGTGAGAAGTCCCGTATTCAGCTGTTCGAAGGTGTTGTAGTAGGCATGCAGAACGGCGGCATCGGCGAGACATTCACCGTCCGCAAGATTTCTAACGGCGTCGGCGTTCAGCGTACATTCCCGAAGAACAGCCCGATCATCGATCACATCGAAGTGGCTCGCCGTGGTAAGGTCCGCAGAGCTAAGCTCACCTACCTCAAGGGACGTTCCGCAAAGAATTCCCGTATCAAGGAAGATCGTTAATCAGATCAGAAAGTGCCGCAAGGCACTTTTTCTTCTCCTTCCATGGTATAATCAGTTTCCAGAGGTACATGCATGGCCGAGAAGAAACAGAAGAAGAACACCGGGCTGAAGGTCATCCTGGTGATCCTGATTGCTGCAATCATCGGGTTATTCGGGTATTCCCGCATCAAGACCAAAGTGGTGAAGCAGGCCGCCGAAGTCGTGGTCAGAGACCAGCTGAAAAACTATGGCATCACCGACAGCCAGATTGATTCCGTCCTGAATCAGATTGATGAGCAGGATCAGGAAACCATCACGAACATCGTCAGCGGTCATGTGAGTGTCTCTTCCATCCAGGAAGTGCAGAAGTATGTCGCATCCGGAGACCTGCAGGGACTGACCGAATATGCTGAGAGCGAGCTCTCTGATACGGAGAAGCAGGAACTGACAGACCTGGCAGCAAAGTATAAGAACCAGATCGTTCTTCCGTAATAAAAGCCTCATTGCTGAGGCTGATAGATGATTGAAACTGTGCGATAGCTGCACAGTTTTTTTTACGAATGGCACTCTTCCTGAAGCCGTTCCTTGAACCAGGCAGTGCGGTTGTCCATCGATTCAATTGCGTTGATCAGCTCCTGATCATGGCGCACATTCAGCTTGAACACATATCGCTTCACGAACTGCTTCTGGTAGGATTCATTGTATTTCATGCGTTTCTGCCGGGTATCCGGTCTTTTCTTTCTGCCCATTTTCCTGTTCTCCGATCTGATTGGTATACCAATCATTATAAAACAATGATGGCCGGATGGCAATTCCTCTCTGAACTTTGAGATATTGAAAACTGAGGTATAATGAGCGAATGAAAGCAGGTGTCATATATGGATAGCGAAGAAACGAAAAACGAGTCTGAAGTACCGGAACCGAAGAAAAGTTCGTTCTGGTCCGAGACCTGGGATTTCATCCGGACACTTGTGATCTCGATGATCTGCGTGTTCCTGGTGGCGCACTTCCTGGTGCGGCCGATCCGGGTGCAGGGCAATTCGATGTATCCGACGCTGGAATCCGAGTCCGTCGGTCTCGCCAATGTGCTTAGCGTCGAAATGGGAGATCTGAGCCGGTTTGATATTGCAATCATCTATCTGCCGGAGAAGAAGGAATATCTGGTCAAGCGCATCATCGGTTTACCAGGAGAAACGGTTTCCTATACCGATGGCCAGCTTTATATCAACGGAGAACCTGTGGATGAACCATTCCTGAATGCGGACTATACGTCTCAATGGGGTGATGAGTTCATGAGCAATGTGGAACCCATCACCTTAGGTGAAGATGAATATTACTGCCTCGGCGACAATCGTCCGAACAGCCGTGACAGCCGCTACTACGGACCATTCACGAATAGCCAGATCATTGCCAAAGGTGCACTGATTCTCTGGCCTTTCTCTGATTTCGGAGTGAAGTCATGGTAGCCATTCAGTGGTATCCGGGCCATATGGAAAAAGCCCGCCGGGAGATGAGCGATCAACTCAAGGCGGTGGACATGGTCATTGAATTGCGTGATGCCAGAATCCCGAAAAGCTCCCGCAACCCGATGCTGGATCAGATGGCGCAGGGAAAACCGAAGCTGATTCTGTTAAGCAAAGCAGATCTAGCCGACCCCGAAGAAACGGAGAAGTGGCTGAAGAGCCTCGGAACCAAGCCGGATCAGAAAGCGATGGCCCTCGATCTTCAGAAAGACAATTCGTATCGGCAGAAGATTGTTTCTGCCTGTCTGGAACTGACTGAGCCAAAGCGTCAGCGGATGATCCGCAGGGGCATTCATCCCCGGCCGATGCGGGCCATGGTATGCGGCGTTCCGAATGCCGGCAAGTCCACGCTCATCAACCGCATTGCCGGAAAGAACCAGGTCAGAACTGCTGATAAGCCAGGCGTGACCAGAAAGCTCGTCTGGATCAAGGCAGACCCGAATCTTGAAATTCTTGATACGCCAGGGGTCTTATGGCCGAAGTTCAGCGATCCGAAGACCGGATCCTTATTAGCCGCAACGGGTGCGATCAATGAAGACATCCTGAACCTGGAAGAAATCGCCATGGATACGATTCATATGATCCGTTTGAGATATCCGGGCGTTCTGGAAGCAGCATATGGAGCAGAGGAAAACATCAGAACCGATGTGATGCTTGATCAGATTGCCGTATACCGGCATCTGGCTGCGGCAGGGGAACAGCCCGACCGCAAGCGCGCAGCGGGATTGTTTCTGCATGAGATGCGCCGGGGCAGACTCGGCCGCTTTACCCTGGAGTCGCCTGATGAAAATGAAAACAGCACATCTGTGTCCGAATGAATATGAACACGCCTTCTGGACAGAAGGAAAACTGGTCATCGGTCTCGATGAGGCCGGAAGAGGACCGTTAGCCGGTCCTTTAAGTGTGGCCGGTGTCATCTTTCCGATCGGCTATGAGAATCCGGACATCTATGATTCCAAAGCTCTCAGCGAGAAAAAGAGGGAAAAGCTGTATGACCAGATTCTTGAAGATGCGCTGTGGGCAGAGGTCATTGAAGTCTCTCCGGCAGACATTGACCGCTATGATATCTATCACGCTGATATGCGGGCAATGGAGCAGATTGCTGCAGAAAGCGGCGTTTCGTGCATCCTGACCGATGCGATGCCGTTTCAGAACGGAACGGAAGTGATTTCGTTAGTCAAAGGGGACCAGAAGAGCATTTCCATCGCCGCTGCGAGCATCCTTGCCAAGGTAACAAGAGACCGGATCATGGTTCAGTATGATCAGGAATATCCGCAGTATGGCTTTGCCAAGCACAAGGGCTATCCGACAAAGCAGCATCTCGAGGCCCTTCGGAAATACGGCATCACCCCCATCCATCGCAGAAGTTTCAGACCGGTCGCAGTGCAGCAGGAACAGCTCGATCTGTTTCCAGATGAGAAATAGGCAGGAACGCATATAACAGAATTGATGATGATGGCATTTTCCATGCACTGCATCATTTCGGACTGATCTGAAGGAACCTGGGATTTCTTCTGCTATAGAGAGGCAGGAGGAGTTTCTGGTTTATGACAAGTGAACGTGCACTGCTGGCAGCATATGCCGTGCGCTATCGGGGCGAATGGAAGAAGATTGCCGCAGCTATCGCAAGGAAGGAACCTGTATCCATTCCGGAGGTGAAAGAGCCTTATCTGACGATTGCGGATGAGGCATATCCGGCTTCGCTCAGAAGACTGCGCTTTCCGCCCTGGGTATTGTTTTATGAGGGAAATCTCGAATTGCTGAGGTATCCGGCCGTGACCATCATCGGCTCCCGGGAGATGCATGCCTATGGCAGAGCGATGACGGAACTTGCGGCTTCGATTCTGTGCGAGCACTATGTGCTTGTGTCAGGACTTGCAAAGGGAGTGGATGGAACGGTGCATCGCACAGCCCTCGAACATGGGGGTCATACGATCGGGGTGATCGGCTGCGGGCTGAATGTTGCCTATCCCCGCTGCAACCAGGATCTCTATCAGCGCATGTCAGAAGACCATCTGATCCTGAGCGAATATCCCCGTGATACGATGCCGGAATCCTGGCATTTTCCATGGCGCAACCGGATTCTGGCAGCGCTGGGCGAAGCGGTGATCGTCACCGAAGCAAGGCGGACGAGCGGCACGATGCATACGGTGAATGAAGCCATTGCCCTGAGCAGGGAGGTATGGTGTGTTCCTTATCCATATGGAGCAGAAGAGGGAGAAGGGTGCAACCTTCTGATCTCAGAAGGTGCGAATCTCTTAGTGAATGAGGATTCCCTGAAAGACCTCACGAATGCCGCAAAGGACAGAAGGCTTGCAGAAAACTGCGGAAGTGTTGTATAAACAGGTAGTATTTTGAGGTAGCAGAGCATATGAAAGATCTCGTGATAGTAGAGTCTCCGTCCAAATCGAAGACCATTCAGAAATATCTGGGAAACGGATATGAAGTAGTTTCCAGCAAAGGACATATCCGCGACCTGGCAATCCGCGGAAAAGACGGACTCGGGGTTGACATTGAGGATCACTTCAAGCCGACTTATGAGATTTCCAAGGACAAGGAAGAAACCGTCAAGGAGCTTCAGAAGCTCGCTTCCCATAGTGACAAAGTGTATCTGGCAACCGACCCGGATCGTGAGGGAGAAGCCATTTCCTGGCATCTGGCTCAGGTACTGGATTTGCCGGAAGATGAAGTAGACCGGGTGACGTTCCATGAAATCACCCATGATGCCGTCCAGGAAGCATTTTCCAAGCCGCGGACCATTGACATGGACCTTGTCCATTCCCAGGAAACCCGCAGAATTCTGGACCGCATCATCGGTTTCAAGCTTTCCAAGCTATTGCATAACAAGATCCGTTCCAAGTCAGCCGGCCGCGTGCAGTCTGTCGCGCTGAAGCTGATCGTCGAGCGCGAGAAGGAAATCCAGGCATTCGTTCCGGAGGAATACTGGACCATCGATGCGAAATTTGCCAAGGATGGCAAGGAATTCACGGCCAGCCTTTCCAAGATCAATGGCCAGAAGGCAGAACTCCATAATCAGGAAGAAGCAGACAAGGCCTTTGAGCAGTGCCAGGGAGAATTCACCGTCACTGCCATCAAGCCGACTTCCAAGAGCACGGCAGCGTTCAAGCCGTTTATCACGTCCACCCTGCAGCAGGAAGCTTCGACGAAGCTCGGCTTCTCGGCAAAACGGACCATGGCGATTGCTCAGCGCCTCTATGAAGGCATCGATATCGGCAATGGTCAGGAAGGTCTTATCACCTATATGCGTACCGACTCGACACGTCTGTCTGATGTATATATGAAGGCAGCTCATGAACGGATCGGTTCGTTATACGGAAAAGAGTATCAGGGCTTCTATCATGCCAAGAATGATGCCAATGCTCAGGATGCTCATGAAGCAATCCGGCCGACGAATCTCGACAATGATCCGGAGAAGATCAAGTCCTATCTGACCAATGAGCAGTACCGCCTGTATAAGATGATCTATGCAAGAGCCCTGGCTTCCCAGATGGCGAATGCGAAGTTCTCGGGCGAATCGCTTGTGCTTTCCAGGAATGGCTATGACTTCACGGCGAGCGGCAGCCGCATGGTATTCGATGGCTGGCTGAAAGTATACGGAGATTACTATTCCAGCAAGGATACGCTGTTACCGGAACTGAGCGAGAATGAGAAGCTCACTCCGACAGAGATCAAGCCGAATCAGCATTTCACAGAACCGCCGGCTCGCTATACCGAAGCAAAGCTGATCAAGGAGATGGAAGAAGAAGGCATCGGCCGTCCTTCTACCTATGCCATGATCATCGATACGATTCAGGCAAGGGGCTATGTCGAGCTGAAGCGGGCAACCGAGAAGTCCAAGACCAAGGTATTCTTCCCGACGGAACAGGGAGAACTGACCGTGGAGAAGCTGGATGAATTCTTCTCGAGCATCATCAATGTCCGCTATACCGCAGACATGGAGACGGACCTCGATGAGATCGCCGAAGGCAAGGCAGATGAAGTGGAAACGCTGACAGCGTTCTGGAAGAAGTTCTCGCCGCTGCTGGACGAGGCCTATGAAAAGATGGAGAAAATCCAGCCGGAGAAGGTCGGAGAGAAGTGCCCGGAGTGCGGAGGAGATCTGGTCTACCGCAATGGCCGGTTCGGCAAGTTCATCTCGTGTTCCAATTTCCCGAAGTGCCGCTATACGAGACAGCTCGACGGCAAGGAGAAAGAGAAGCCGGAGCCGACCGGAAAGATCTGCCCGGAGTGCGGAGGTGAGCTGCTGAAGCGCAAGAGCCGCTTCGGGACGTATTTCCTCGGCTGTTCGAACTTCCCGAAGTGCCGCTATATGGAAAACCTCGACGGCGAACGCATCCTTTCGAAGAAAGAACGCTACGCGAAGAAGCAGGAAGAAAAAGCGGAAGCAGCACCGGCCGAGAAGAAAACCGCCAGGAAAACTGCGACGAAGAAGACTGCAGCGAAGAAGACCACCACGAAGAAAACAGCTGCAGCGAAGAAGTCTCCGGCAAAGAAAACCACCACGAAAAAAACAGCCGCCCGGAAGAAAACCGCAGCGAAGACGGAATCAGCAGAGTAGCATCAGACCGGGGCAATTCCCGGTTTTTTATCAGAAGAAGCACCAGGAAGCAGAAGAATCAGACAGTCTGAGAGTGAATGATGGAAAAACATGCAGCAATCATCGGCGCCGGCCTAGCCGGATGCGAGGCAGCTTATCAGCTGACCAGGCGGGGAATCGCCGTGGATCTCTATGAGATGAAACCCGTGAAAAAGACCCCGGGCCATAGTGAAGATACGTTTGCAGAGCTGGTCTGCTCGAATTCTCTGAAGAATGAAGCGCTGACCAATGCCTGCGGTCTATTGAAACAGGAGATGAGAACGATCGGTTCTCTGATCCTGGACAGTGCGGAGCATCATAAAGTACCGGCAGGAGCAGCCCTGGCCGTTGACCGGGAAGGATTCTCTGCCGAGATCGATGCCTGGATCCGCCATTGTCCGTTGATCACGATTCATGAAGAAGAAGTCACGGAGATCCCGGCAGGACCGTGTATCATCGCCACCGGTCCATTGACCAGCGATGGACTGATGACTGCGGTGAAACAGCTGTTTCCGGAAGAAGACTGCTATTTCTATGATGCGGAAGCACCGATCGTGACCAGAGAGTCCATTGATTTCTCCATTGCCTACCGCAAGTCCAGATATGACCGCGGGGAGGCCGATTATATCAACTGCCCGATGACTGAAGCAGAGTTTGATTCGTTTTATGATGCCTTGATGAAGGCAGATACGGTACCGCTGCATTCGTTTGAGAAAGAAGTCTATTTCGAGGGCTGCATGCCGTTTGAAGTCATGGCCAGAAGAGGAAAGCAGACGCTGCTCTACGGTCCGATGAAGCCGGTCGGGCTGAGAAAGCCGGATGGCACAAGACCATATGCGGTCGTGCAGCTGCGTCAGGATGACGCGGCTGACACGATGTACAACATCGTCGGCTTCCAGACACATCTGACCTGGGGTGCCCAGAAGCAGGTGCTGCGGATGATTCCGGGACTGCAGAATGCAGAATTCGTGAGATACGGGGTCATGCACCGGAATACGTATCTCAATGCCCCGAAGCATCTGCTGCCGACGTTTCAGACGAAAGTGCGTCCGGACCTGTTCTTTGCCGGACAGATCACCGGGGTAGAAGGATATGTGGAGTCCGCTGCCAGCGGCATGCTGGCAGGGATCAACCTGGCTCATCTCCTGAAGGAAGAACCGCTGGAGACATTGAGCAATCATACGATGCTCGGCTCTCTGACCACTTATATCACGCAGGCAGATCCGGAGCATTTCCAGCCGATGAATGCCAATTTCGGCATTATGCACCTGAATACAGCAGTGAAGAAGGCAGACCGCAAGGAAGCCTATGCAAAGCAGTCATTGCCCATCATTGAAGAAGAGGTCCGCAATGGCAGACTTTGAAGCATCCCTGCAGGGATTCCTGAATCATATTGCGATCAGCCGGACGGGATCGAAAGATACCCGTGACGCCTATGGCAGAGACGTGAGGAGGTTTCTGGACTATCTCACTTCCATCGGCATCACGGATTTCGAAGACGTCGACCGTCTGATAGTCAGCGATTATCTGACGAAGCTGCGTTCCGGCGAGATCGGCGGAAAGCCCTTGAGCAATGCCAGCTATTCGCGCAACCTTTCAAGTCTCCGCTCTTATTTCCGCTATCTGAATAAATATGGAGGCGTACAGCAGAATCCGGTGAGCTTATTCAAAGGCGCAAGCAGTCATCGGAAGCTGCCGGAATATCTGACGTTTGATCAGATGGAACAGCTGCTGAATTCGTTTGATCTCTCGGATCCGATCCAGGTGCGCAACCGCTGCATGATCGAGGTCATGTATGCATGCGGACTCCGGGTCAGCGAATGCGCCGGTCTGAAGATCGAGGACATCGATCTTTCCAGCCGGACCCTGAAGGTATTCGGAAAGGAATCCAAGGAACGCATGGTTCCGTTCTATCCGCGCTGCGGACAGCTGATTGAGCTGTATCTGAACGAGGCAAGACCTCAGTTCGTGAAAACCGAACATCCGTATCTCTTCGTCAATACGAGAGGGAAGCAGGTCAGCTCCCGTTCCATCGAGCAGATGGTTGATCAGGCAGCCATCAATGCAAATCTCCCGATGCATGTGCATCCGCATATGATCCGCCATTCGTTTGCGACGCATCTGCTCGACAATGGGGCAGATTTAAGAGTGGTGCAGGAGCTGTTAGGACATGAGAACCTCGGCACGACCCAGATCTATACGCATGTGACCCAGGATCGCATGCGCAAGGTGGTGGACAAGGCGCATCCGTTCTCAAGACATGCTGAATAGCCTGGAAGAATCGCGAAAAAGTGCTTTGCAGAGCTTCCGTATTATGGTACTATATTCCACGGCATCCCTTTTCATGCGGTTTTCATGTTGCAGGGATGTACTACTCACACAGTGGATTCATCATCCCGTGCATGTATCTTCCAGCAGGGAGGATGGATGTTGATGGTGACGGAAGCTGTGGCGGAAAACAACGGAAAGCGAGGTAAATAAAAAATTATGACTGTTGTCTCCATGAGGAAAATGCTTGAGAATGGTGTTCATTTCGGACATCAGACTCGCAAATGGAACCCGAAGTTCCGCCCTTACATCTACACTGCTAAGAATGGCATCTACATCATCGATCTGCAGAAGACCGAAGAGCAGCTCGACAAGGCTTATGAAGCCCTGAAGAAGATCACTGAAGATGGCGGCAAGGTTCTGTTCGTAGGAACGAAGAAGCAGGCTCAGGCTCCGATTCTTGCTGAAGCACTGCGTTCCGGCAGCTTCTATGTCAACCAGAGATGGCTCGGCGGAACTCTGACGAACTTCCGCACGATTCAGAAGTCCATCAAGAAGCTCGTTGACATCGAAGAGATGGAATCCAGCGGAACAATCAGCGTCTATACGAAGAAGGAACAGGCTGTTCTTCTGAAGAAGAAGGACCGTCTGGAGAACTTCCTCGGCGGTATCAAGGAAATGAAGAAGCTCCCGGATGCACTGTTTGTTGTTGACCCGATTGAAGAGCACAACGCAGTTGCTGAAGCTCGCAAGCTGAACATCCCGGTCTTCGCTCTGATTGATACGAATGCAGATCCGAACATGGTCGACTATCCGATCCCGGCAAATGATGATGCTGTCCGTTCCATCACGCTGATGGTCGGCGTCATCGCTGATGCAATCTGCGAAGCTAAGGGCGGCGTTCTGGAGTTCGCTCACCAGGAAGATGAGACGGTTGCTGATATCTCCATGAAGGATGTCATGGTTGAAGTTGACCGTCAGGCAGCAGAGTATGAGAAGCGCAAGCGTCAGAGATATGAAGAGAACCGTGCAAAGATGCAGGCAGCAGGCGGACGCCGGTTCGACCGCGGCAATGGCCAGAATGGCGAGCGCCGTGTCTTCCGCAGAGACAACCGTTCCAACGGTGCTCCGCGTCCGGCAGCTTCTTCTGCTCCGGCAGCTGCCGCAGCAGGCAAGGAGGAAACCAAGTAATGGCAATCACAGCTAGTCAGGTCAAAGAGCTCCGCGAAATTACCGGAGCCGGAATGATGGACTGCAAGAAGGCACTCGTTGCGACTGACGGTGACGTCAAGAAGGCAATCGACTGGCTTCGTGAAAAGGGCATCTCCAAGGCTGCCAAGAAGGAAGGCCGTACTGCTGCTGACGGACTGTCCAAGGTTGTCGTGAACGGCAACCGTGCAGTTATCGTCGAGCTTAACTCCGAGACGGACTTCGTCGCAAAGAACGAGAAGTTCCTCGGACTGCTGGATGACTGCGTCAATGCAATTATGAACAGCAATGTGAAGACGCTTGATGAAGCACTGGCTCTGAAGTCCGGCGAGGGAACCCTCAAGGATGAAATCATCAGCGCTACTGCAATCATCGGCGAGCACATCGCTCTGAGACGGTTCGCCATCGTTGAAAAGCAGGATGACGAGATCTTCGGAACCTATATGCACAACAACGGTGTCATCTCCGCTGTCTGCGTAGTCAAGGGAACTGCAGATGCTCAGATTGCCAAGAACATGGCAATGCAGATCGCTTCTATGTCCCCGAGCTATGTCTCCCGCAAGGATATGCCGCAGGATATCGTGAACCACGAGCGTGAGATTCAGCAGCAGCTCGTCAGCAACGATGAATCCCTGGCTAACAAGCCGGAGAAGGTCAAGGCTGGCATCGTCGAAGGACGTCTGTCCAAGTCCCTGCAGGATATGTGCCTGGTTGACCAGATCTTCTTCCTCGATCCGGAGAAGAAGTGCGGGGAGTACCTCAAGGAAAACAATGCTGAAGTCGTTACCTTCGTGAAGTACAAGGTCGGTGAAGGCATTGAGAAGAAGGCAGAGAACTTTGCTGAAGAAGTCGCTGCCATGGCTAAGTAATCAATCAGTCACTTCTGAAACATGGTCTGTCATGGGCCATGTTTTTTTGATGCACTGGATCACAGCAGGGGAATTATTCGATGAGGACGCTGACGGCGGATGTGCGGACCATGCGCGGCGGAATCTTTTGGTACTGGCCCGACGGGTCCTGGTACCGCCTCGTTGCCGGATCTGGTACCGGAAGGAATATCTAAAAAGTGGAGCAGCTCCGTGC
>Ga0256404_1002441_pt1 | contig 41089 bp, 34 predicted proteins | sample RumenRJG_01DNA_FD_185990 | JGI IMG/M metagenome (GOLD analysis project Ga0256404, IMG submission 185990) | Bovine rumen microbial communities from Lethbridge, Alberta, Canada - RJG_01 | ecosystem: Host-associated > Mammals > Digestive system > Stomach > Rumen | place: Canada: Alberta | collected... | reverse complement strand
GCACGGAGCTGCTCCACTTTTTAGATATTCCTTCCGGTACCAGATCCGGCAACGAGGCGGTACCAGGACCCGTCGGGCCAGTACCAAAAGATTCCGCCGCGCATGGTCCGCACATCCGCCGTCAGCGGGTGATTCAGAAAGGCGAAAAATTCGCAAAAGTTTCATCTTGAAGTAGGACAGCAAGGTGCTATTGTTATCAATGTGTTTGTGATAGCCGCAGACATGGAAGCATGCTCCTGATCGAATAGGGGAGCCGTGAAAAGATACAGGATCGGCTCGACAGTAAAAGTCAGAAGAATGGTGACATATTGCGCAGTAAGGAGCGCTTGATCACAGTATGGATTCTCACCCGGTTCGTCTCAGGAAGGCTGCAGCGGCAGCCGTATGTGCAGTTCTTGTCATTGCTGGTATTTCTGCTTCACTCTCTGTTGCTGAAACTGCTGATCTTTCTTCGGCAGCTTCCATCGGCAAAGCCCTCGGCGGGGCTTCCCTCATTCCGGCAGCCATTACCATTCTGCTTGCATTCTGTTTCCAGGATGTGATTCTTTCTCTGCTGGCAGGTCTTGTGAGCGGGGTCATGATGTGGATGTGTCTTCAGAAAGAAGCTCCGTATCTGATTCTCGACGAAACCTGCACGCGGATCGTGAATACGATTGCTGATCGCAATAATGTGGCAGTGCTGATTTCGTGCCTGGCGATCGGAGGCATGGTGGAAGTGATCCGCAGAAGCGGCGGCTTCGAGCAGATGGCGGAGAAGATGGTCCGTAAGGTGAACAGTGCCCGCAAGGCGAGCCTGGTCGGCGAACTGCTCGGCGTCATCGTGTTCTTCGATGACTATGCGAATTCCCTGATCGTCGGACCGGTCATGAAGCCGATCACCGATAAGCTGAATGTCTCCCGGGAGAAGCTTGCATATATTGTGGATTCCACCGCGGCACCGGTATCCGGCATTGCCATCATCTCAAGCTGGGTTGCTGTAGAAGTGTCGGTCATCAATCAGGGACTTGAAAATGCACAGCTGAATCTGTCAGGATATCAGCTGTTCCTGCAGGCAATTCCGTTCTGTTTCTACTGCATCTTCTGCCTGATCTTCATTCTGGAGTCTTCTCTGACCGGAAGAGAGTTCGGGCCGATGCTGGAAGCAGAGACCAGGGCAAGAAACGGTCAGCCGCTGCGCAGGGATTCCGAGATTTATGAAGCAGAGCAGAAGAAGCAGAGCACCGGGAAGAAAACAGAAGGAAAAGTCCGGAATGCAGTAGTTCCGCTGGTAGTCCTGTTTGTATATGCACTGATCATGTTCTACGTGACTGGCAGAGCAAACGCTGTGAAAGCCGGCCTTCTGGCCGAGAACGCACCGTTTACGATGCAGAATCTCTCAACTGCATTCGGCCAGGCGGATACGGTATTCCTGATCTTTGAGGCAACGATGCTCGGCACCGCGGTGGCTGTGTTCATGGGAATCATGAGCCATGCATTCACGCTGAAGGAAGCGATCGACGCCTTCATTTCCGGCTGTGCGCAGATTCTTCCGACGGCTGTCATTCTGACAACTGCCTGGGCTTTGTCCGGGGTGGTCAAGGATCTCGGAACGGTTTATTACGCCGTAGGGGTGATCTCAGGAAATATGCCATGGCAGCTTGTTCCTGCATTCCTGTTCCTCTCCTGCTGTGCTGTGTCGTTTGCGGTCGGTTCCTTTGGCTGCATGTTCATCGCCCTGCCGATGGCGGTTCCGATTGCGGCATCGATGGTGGCACAGAATCCGGCGCTTACGGCAACCTATCTGCCGTTATGCATCGGCTGCTCTCTGACCGGCTGTATTTTCGGGGATCACTGCTCGCCGATCACCGACTGCACGATTCTCTCTTCGCAGGGTGCCGGCTGCGACAACTTCGATCATGTGAAGACGCAGCTTCCGTATGCGCTGACGACGGCTGCAGTATCTGTGATTGCCGGGATTCTGCCTTCAACCTTCGGCGTTCCTGCATGGGCTTCGATCCTGCTTGGCAGCCTGTGCTTCTATCTGATTCTGAATGCGTTCGGACAGGTGCCTGGCATGAAGCCCGCTGCTGCCCGCAATGCTTCGCTGCTGCGCAGAAGAAGACTGCGTCCTGCCCGGACTGCCGCATAATCGCATTTGTTCTCTGCCTCTCTCATGCTATACTCTGATTGTGTCGGCGGCAGAGATGATGAAGGAATTGACCAGAATCCATCTGCTGAGTATCGTCATGACGGTGCTCAGCATTTTCATGATCTATCTGCTGTTTGAAAAACTGGATGGCCGGAAGTTTCGGATCACGGATCGCCAGTTTCATCGGCTGCTGATGGTTCTTGCATCGACTCTCGGCGTCTTCTCGCTGATCATCTGCTTATGCAGCTATGGCTTCTGAAAATGAACAGGCTCCCATGTTTCAGGGGATTGCCTTTTTTTTCTCGGAAGGCCAGAATAGAGAAAATCTGAGAACAGGAAAACAGAGAATTGCTGTTGACTTGGAAGCGCTTGCGCCTATACTGGTTTAGTAAACAAAAGTTGCAAAATAAGCAAAAGCAAAGGAGAACAAATGACACAGAGAGAACGTCAGATTCTTCAGTGGATTGAGGAAAACCCGATGATCTCCCAGGAAGAGCTTGCAAAGAAAGCAGGCATTTCCAGGAGCGCAGTTGCCGTGCATATCTCCAATCTGATGAAGAAAGGGTATATTGCAGGCAAAGGTTATGTGCTTCGTTCCGGAACGTATGTTGCGGTCGTCGGCGGCGTGAACATCGATATCGGCGGACAGTCGTTTGCACCGCTGGTTGCCAGAGATTCCAATCCGGGCAAGGCTCAGACGAGTCTTGGCGGCGTCGGCAGAAATATTGCTCACAATCTGTCTCTGCTCGGAGTGGATGTGCGGTTTCTGACGGCGTTCGGAGATGATGGCTATGCTCAGCGCATCGAGGCAAGCTGTGCGAATCTCGGCATTGATATCAGCCATGCAAGAAAGATTCCAGGCGCAAGAACTTCCACGTATATCTTCCTGAATGATCCGGATGGAGATATGGCTCTTGCCGTGAATGACATGGCCATCTGCGAGGAGATCACGCCTCGTTATCTGAGCCATAACCTGACGATTCTGAATAATGCGCAGATCGTCATCATCGATACCAATATTCCGGAAGAATCCATTAAGTATATTGCAGAACATGTCACAGCTCCGATCTTCGCGGATCCGGTTTCCGTGGCCAAGGCGGATAAGCTGAAACCTTATCTCGGGAAACTGCATACGCTGAAGCCGAACCGGATTGAAGCAGAACATCTCAGCGGCGTTGAGATCCATAACCAGGAAGATCTGAAGAAAGCCGCGAAGGTTCTCCTGGATACCGGTCTGCACCGGGTATTCATCTCACTTGGTACAGATGGAGTCTTCGCGGCAGATCACCATGAGATGCTCACGTATCCTTGCTGCAGAGCAGAGATGAAGAATGCGACCGGTGCCGGAGATGCCTTCATGGCAGCCCTGGCATGGGCATATCTCGAAGGAACCAATCTCATCGATGCGGCAGCCTGGGCGAGTGCTGCAGCAGCGATTGCAGTCGAAGGTGCGGATACCATCAACCCGGATATGTCGGTGGAATCTGTCAAGGAAAAACTTCTGACCACTCAGCAATAGAAATTCATAAGGAGGAATACGAAAATGCTGAACAAATATCTTGATGTGAACCCTGAAGTAGCTGAAGCTGTCAAGGCCGGCAAGCCAGTCGTGGCTCTGGAGTCAACCATTATTTCTCATGGCATGCCTTATCCGCAGAATGTGGAGACGGCTCTGAATGTAGAGAAGATCATCCGTGAGAATGGCGCTGTCCCGGCAACGATCGCCATTATCGGCGGTCGCCTGAAGGCTGGTCTTACTCCGGAAGAAATTGAATACTTCGGCAAGAAGGGAACCAAGATCGCAAAGGCATCCCGCCGCGATCTGGCAGTGCTCTGCGCAGAAGGCCAGGATGGTGCTACCACCGTCACGACGACCATGATGATTGCCAACATGGCCGGCATCAAGTTCTTCGCTACCGGCGGTATCGGCGGTGTCCATCGCGGGGCACAGCAGACCTTCGATATCTCTGCTGACCTGGAAGAACTCGCAAATACTCCGGTCATGGTTGTCTGTGCTGGTGCAAAGGCAATTCTCGATCTCGGCTTAACGCTGGAGTATCTGGAAACTCATGGGGTTCCGGTCATCGGCTATGGAACGAAGGAGCTGCCTGCATTCTATTCCCGTCATTCCGGACTGAAGGTTGACTATGAACTGGATACCCCGGAAGAGTGCGCAAAGGCATTCCGTGTTCAGCATGACCTTGGCCTCAAGGGCGGCATGCTGGTAACAAATCCGATTCCGGAAGAGTATGCAATGGATGACAAGGTCATCAATGCTGCAATTGATGAAGCGATCAAGGAAATGGATGAGAAGGGAATCAAGGGCAAGGAGTGCACGCCGTTCCTGCTGGCAAAAGTCGCTTCCATCACGGGCGGCGATTCGCTGGATTCCAACATCCATCTGGTTTACAACAACGCAAAAGTCTGCTCGCAGATCGCTAAGTCCTTCTGGTCAGAAGAGAACAAGTAATCGCATTGCTCATTCTCAGCCGCCGGGCCATTCCGGCGGTTTTTCTGTCTCGGCAGAAATGTGATGGAGATTTCTGGTGACCTCCTGTCCGGGCGTGCCTATAATTCTCCCAGGAAAAAGCAGGCTTTAATATGGTACGAGATACCATGAAGGCGATGATAGCTGTTCCGGGTACAGACTGCAGAAATGCAGCGGAACTGCATATTGTGAACTTGAACCTCCATGGCCATCTGCCTGGAGGCTTTTTTCACGAAAGGGAGATCGGAAATGCAGAAGTAATCACGTAGTCTTACCAGAAGAATGCTGTTTGCCATGAGTGCAGCCATCATCGCCGGACTTGGCGTGATCCCACTGCGCGAGCATCTGAATGCATCGGGGAATTCAGATAGCTGGAACGTCATCAATCATCTTCTGTTTGCGGACATCTCCGCATCCGGCAATGAAAGTGCCATCGGCCTCTTCTACATCATCGGACAGCTTTTCGTGAGATCCCTGCAGCTGGTCATCGTTCCGATGGTCTTCACCAGCATCGTGCTGGCAATGGTCCGCATCTCGGACGGAAAGACTTTCTGACCGTAACGCCAGGTATCCGGTTTGCCGAAGACGCAAAAGGAGACCAGAAGCGGGTCACGACTCCTTCAATGGCCAGAAAGCTCGGCAGCACCTATATCGTGGTCGGCAGATCCATCACAGGTGCAGCAGATCCTGTCGCTGCCTATCGCAGGGCAATGCAGGAATTCACGGAAGGAGAATATGCATGAAAAAGGAAATTGCTTCAGATCTTCTGAGAATCGGTGCGGTATTTCTGAGACCGGAGGAACCGTTCACCTGGGCATCCGGAATCAAGTCGCCGATCTACTGCGACAATCGCCTGACGCTGTCGGATGTCAGCGTGCGCAGCGACGTGGAACATGCATTAGCAGAACTGGTCAGGGAACATTTCCCGGAATGCCAGCAGCTGATGGGAACGAGCACAGCTGGCATTGCGCATGCGGCAATCACCGCTGAAATCCTCGGCCTTCCGATGGGATATGTGCGTTCCAGCGCGAAAGATCATGGCCGCGGCAGCCAGATTGAAGGAAAGTGCGAACCAGGCACAAAGGTAGTCGTCATCGAAGATCTGATCTCAACCGCAGGATCATGTGTCGAAGTTGCAGAAGTGCTGAGAAAAGCAGGATGCGAAGTGCTCGGCATCGTATCGATCTTCACGTATGGCATGAAGAAAGCTGCAGATCGTCTGCAGGAACATCATCTCGTGAATTACAGTGCTTCGGATTATGACACGCTGCTGGAAATCGCAGTCGAAGAAAACCGCATCCGCAGAGACCAGGTCAGCGCCTTGCTGGCGTTCCGCGACAATCCTTCTGACGAAAGCTGGATCACCGGTTCTTCAGCAGCGAAATAACGGCAAGTGCTGCCGGCGGCAGAATCCTTGATCCGGATTCAATCAGATTTAGTTTCCTGATCGGCAGGGTTTCCCGGATCGGAATCTCCTGCAGAGTGCCGGGATATCTGGCTTCTTCTGCCAGCTTCTCAGGCAGAAAGCCGATGCCGAGCCCGGCTGCGATCGCAGCTCCGACCTGTTCCAGACTCGACGCTTCCATGGCCGGGCGGAATGGGATATGGTGCTTCAGAAAGAATAATTCATAGTATTCCCGCGTGCTTGATCCGGTGTTCATCGTGATCAGCGGGAACTGATTCATCAGCTGCAGCAGAGAAGTTTCTTTTCCTGCAGTTTTTCTGATTTCCTCAGTTCCGTAGAGCCTTTCTTTCATATCCGAAAGCACCGTGCTGCGGCAGGTTTTCGGCAGGGAGAGCGGATCGGTGACAACGGCAAAATCTGCCATCCCCGTTTCGACCTGATCAATGGCAGGTGGTGTATTCATGGAGGTGATGCGGAAGCGGATCTTCGGATACTTCTTTCGGAATTCAGTGATTGCCGGAAGAAGAATCAGCCGCATGCCGGCATCGGTAGCAGTGATGGTCACCATGCCTGATTTCAGGCCGATCTCGGAATTCACAGCAGCTTCGCCAGCATCCAGCTGAACCACTGCAGCCGAGACGTGCCGGTAGAGCTCCTTGCCAGCAGAAGTCAGCGTGACACCGCCTCTCGTGCGGATGAAGAGCCGGCAGCCAAGCTGAGCTTCCAGGTTGGAAATGCAGCGGGTAATATTCGGCTGGCTGTTATTCAGAAGCTTTGCTGCGTTCGTGAAACTGCCGGAAGAAGCGACATAATAGAAGATTCGGTAGTAGTCATAGCTGATCATGCAGTTATTATAATAAATTGATATGTAAGATATATGAAAAATACATTTGTTGCGAGATTGTGAAATCATTATAATTTTCGTGCTGAGGCAGAAATGCCTTGATAAGGGAGGAAGAAATGAAGAAACTGATTGCACTTGTTTCGACCATGGCCATGGCTGTGTCCCTGGCAGGATGCAGCTCTTCGGGAAATGATCAGTCCGCAGCTTCGGCGTCTGCCGGTGTATCCGGAACGTTCGAAGGAACAGCCCAGGGCAAGGGCGGAGATGTTACCGTCACGCTGACGCTGACAGATTCCAAGATCACAGACGTATCGATTGAAGGCAAGGATGAGACTCCGGGCATCGGCGATACTGCGATGGAGACGATGGCACAGGAGATCAAGGATTCCGGAAGTATCGGAGTTGATACGGTTTCCGGTGCTACGGTTACCAGTGATGCAGTTCTGGAAGCAGCAGCTGCAGCTCTGACTTCCGCAGGACTGAATCCGGATGATTACAAGACCGCAGTCTCTGCTGCAACCGCAGCCGGAGATGTCACGGAAGAAGCAGATGTTGTCGTAGTCGGTGCCGGCGGAGCAGGCATGGTTGCCGCAATCACGGCAGCGGATGCAGGCAAGTCGGTCATCATTCTGGAAAGCCAGGCAATGGGCGGCGGCAACTCCGTACGTTCGACCGGCGGCATGAATGCGGCTAAGACCGTCTACCAGGATGACAATGACTTCGATGAAGCAGCCGGAGTCGAGAAGACATTGAAGACGGCAGCAGAGAAATATGCAGACAATGAGACGATCAGTGCTCTGGCCAAGACAGTTCAGGAACAGTGGGATGCATACCAGGCAGATCCGCAGGGATACTTCGATTCCACCGAGCTGTTTGAACTGGATACGATGATCGGCGGCAAGGGCATCAATGATCCGGAACTGGTGAAGACGCTCTGCGAGAACAGCGCAGATGCGATTGACTGGCTGGATACGATCGGTGCATCTCTGCACAACGTCGCACAGTTCGGCGGCGCAAGCGTCAAGCGGATTCACCGTCCGGTCAATGACGAGGGCAAGACCGTTGCAGTCGGAGCTTATCTGGTTCCGATTCTGACGCAGAATGTCGAGGACAGAGGCATCACGGTTCATTACAACACAACAGCGAATAAGATTCTGATGTCGGATGGCAAGGCAGCCGGGGTTCAGGCAGAGCAGAAGGATGGTTCCACGCTGACCGTCAATGCGAAGGCAGTGGTATTAGCTACCGGCGGGTTTGGTGCAAACAATGCGATGGTTGCAGAGCAGAATCCGGCACTGGACGGCTATATCACGACGAACGCACCGGGCGCACAGGGCCAGGGCATCGTGATGGCAACGGCAGAGGATGTCGGAGCAGCGACGGTAGATATGGATCAGATCCAGCTTCATCCGACAGTCCATGTCGCAGATGATGGCAGTGCAAACCTGATCACGGAAGGACTCCGCGGAGATGGTGCAATTCTCGTGAACAAGGAAGGATCCCGCTTCACGGATGAAGTCGGTACGAGAGACAAGGTCAGTGCAGACGAGAATGCGCAGACAGACGGACAGGCATGGCTGATTGTCGACCAGTCGATGTATGATGCTTCGACGGTCATCCAGGGCTATGTAACCAAGGGATGGACGGTTCAGGGCGATACGGTCGCAGATCTGGCTGCAGCGATGGGTGTTGACGCTGATACGCTGACAAAGACGATTGATGACTGGAATACATGCGTTGCCAATGAGAGCGATCCGGATTTCGGCAGAACCTCATTCAACCATCAGCTGGAAGGCACGATGTATGCGATCCTGGTACAGCCGGGTGTCCATCATACGATGGGCGGCCTGAAGATCGATTCTTCTGCAGAAGTAGAGAAAGCAGATTCGAGCGTGATTCCGGGACTGTTCGCAGCAGGCGAAGTGACGGGCGGCGTGCATGGTGCAAACCGTCTGGGCGGAAACGCAGTCGCAGACTTCGTCGTATTCGGCAGAATCGCTGGTCAGAGTGCTGCTGATTACGCTAAGTAATCATTATTTCTGAACGATTGATTGCCGCAGATTTCCATCGGAGGTCTGCGGTTTTCTTATGCCCTGGCATTCCTGCATGAACTGCTATAATACCGGTATGATCGCACACGAGAAGCCTGCATATTCCGTGCAGATGGATTTTGATGAAGAGGGAAATCTGCTGGAGGTTCATACTTCAAAGGGAGAAGAACCGGAAGCACCTGCAGTGCATCCGGGCAGGAAGGCAAAGTTCACTGCTTTCCTGTATGTGCTTTCTGCGCTCTGCTTTTTTCTCTTCTGGATATTTCGGAAAGAGGCAGATCCTGCTTTGCAAAATGGCTTCCTGTTCGGCGGAATTGCGGTATTTCTATGGGCATCAATCCGGATTCTTGCGGCATCAGGTTCGCAGGGAAGATGGATGAGCCGGGAAGAATTTCTGGAAGACTGGATTGTCGACCGTAAAACACAGAAGGGATACAAGTATCAGGATGAACCGGGATGCTATGTGATCGCTTCCTATGAACGCCCTCTGAAATCTTCGGATCAGATCCGGAATTATCAGAATGTGTATGTCGGTCAGTCCCTGCGGGTTTATCATCGGATCTTCAGTCATTTCTCGGGAAGGGGCAATGGCGAAGTATACAGCGATATCCGGGATGGACTCTATGTGTATGTAAGGGTTGTTTTGTGCAGGGAAAAGAAGCTCAATGAGATGGAGCGCAGACTGATACAGGTGTATCATGCGACGAAGTCTTATAATAAGACCGAAGGCGGCGGAACGATCCGCCGGTAGGAGTGAATATGACTGATTTTCTTGATGAATTCTTTGAATACAAAGCCCAGGAGATCTCGCATTTTGCAGAGTTTCTGGAAGAGTCGCATCATCCGCTGCTGATCGGAATTGATGGCAGGTGTGCATCCGGCAAGACGACATTTGCAGGGTTGCTTTGCGCAAAGCTGAACTGTCCGGTGATTCATGCGGATGATTTCTTTCTGAGACCTGAGCAGCGTACGGAAGCACGGTATGCCGAGCCTGGCGGAAATATGGACCGGGAGCGTCTGGAAGAAGTGCTGGAACAGGTGAAGCAGCAGAAAGAAGTGACGTTTCAGAGATTTGACTGCAAGGTGATGCAGATGGGAGATCAGATCACGGTTCCTGCTTCAGAAGCGGTCATTGTGGAAGGTTCCTACTGCCTGCATCCGGATCTTCGGAAGTATTATGGTCTGAAGATCTTTCTGGATGTGAGTCCGGAGGATCAGATGGAAAGACTGAAGAAGAGAGAACCTGCAGAGAAGGTTCAGATGTTTCAGAATCAGTGGATTCCTCTGGAAGAGAAATACTTTGCGTCCTGCGGGGTGCAGGATGTGTGCGATGTGACCGTGAATTCCTCGATGAAGGACACGGAGTTCTGAAAGGAGAACGGGAAGTATGCTGGAAAAAGAATTTGTATCTGCGATGCCGAAGATTGGGTTCGGTCTGATGAGACTGCCCAGAAAGAGCGAGAATGTCATTGACACGGAAGAAGCAGCACAGATGACGGATGCGTTTCTGGCTGCGGGGATGAAGTATTTCGATACGGCATATGTGTATGACGGATCGGAAGAAGCGTGCCGCAAGGCTCTGGTAGAACGTCATCCGCGTGATTCGTTCTATCTGGCAGACAAGCTCAATGCGTCGAAATGGGCAGTCAGCTCTGAAGAGGAAGCAAAGAAGGAATTCGAGACTTCTCTGGAACGGACGGGTGCAGGCTACTTCGATTTCTATCTGCTGCATGCGCTGTCTTCTGAAAATCTGAAGTTCTATGATTCGTATGGCATCTGGGACTTCGTGAAGCAGAAGAAGGCGGAGGGGAAGATCCGCCACATGGGCTTCTCTTTCCATGATACGCCAGAAGTTCTGGATTCGATTCTGACCGCTCACCCGGAAGCAGAGTTCGTGCAGCTGCAGCTGAATTATGCCGACTGGGAGAATCCGGAAGTGCAGTCGCGGAAGAACTATGAAGTATGCGTGAAACATGGCAAGCCGGTGGTGGTCATGGAGCCGGTCAAGGGCGGCAGTCTTGCCAATCCGCTGCCGGTGATTGCCGAAGAGATGAAGACTGTGAATCCAGAGAGATCTTATGCATCGTGGGCTATCCGCTTTGCGGCTTCTCTGCCGGATGTCATGGTCGTGCTTTCCGGAATGTCCTCGCTGGAGCAGATGAATGACAATCTGTCTTATATGAAAGACTTCACACCGCTAAGCGAGAAGGAACAGGAAGTTCTGGAACATGCACGCAAGGCAATGGCGGAGGTCAGGACGATTCCATGCACGGCATGCCATTACTGCACAGGCGGATGCCCGATGCATATCGAGATTCCGGGGGTATTCAAAGCCGTCAACCGCAGACTTGTCTACAATGATCTGGAAGGCGCAAAGCGTGATTATCAGCGTCTGCTGAAAGATCATGGTGCTGCAAGTTCCTGCGTGCATTGCGGACAGTGCGAAGATGCATGCCCTCAGCACATCGAGATCCGGAAACATCTGGAAGAAGCAGCAGCGATGCTGGAAGGCTGATCTGATTCAGGCAGAAACGGGAATTCCTGTTTCTGCTTTTTTCTATGAAAAGAGATCCCAGGAAGGGATCTCAGAACTGATAAGCTGCGGGGATGTGAATCACAGAAGGATCGAAAGACTTCATATCCGGAACACCGGTATACATGCACAGTTCAGAAAGCTGCTGATTCATCTTCGTGACCTGGCGGATGACGCCTTCGCGTCCTTCCTTCAGCAGCGGCATCAGAATGCCTCTGCCCACCGAAACTGCATCTGCCCCGAGCGCAAGTGCCTTGTAGGCATCATAGCCGCTGCTGATCGAGCAGTCGCAGAAGATTGCGACATCGCTTCCATCCAGAGCTTTGCGGATTTCGGGGAGAATGGAGGCCGGCGGGATGCCGAACGGAACGCGGCCATGGTGATGGGAAACGAATACGGCAGCTGCTCCGGCATCTCTTGCCTTCAGCGCATCGGATACTGACAGCACGCCTTTGACGACAAAGGGCAGATCTGCTTCCCGGATATAGCTGCATAGATCTTCGTATAATACCGGTCCCATCGGAATGGAATCCACGACATCATACTCGCCGTCTTTTCCGGCAATGTGATCGATATCGATGCCGACAGCGGCAGCGCCTGCTTCCTTCGCGGCTTTCATCTCGCTGCGGATGCGGTCATGGTCGGCGAACGGTTTGATGATCCGCACCGTATCGGCGCCTTCTTTCATGATCTCCTGAAAGGTCTCATCACTTTCCATGCCGACCCAGTTCAGGGTATGCAGGTCTGCGGCAGCTGCCGCATATTCTGACATTGGCAGCCTGCCATTGCCAGGATTCTTGTTCAGATGAGAGAAAGCCGGCATCATGATCGGGGTCTGATAAGTTTTCTGAAAGATCGTGACGGAGAGGTCCGGCTTCACGGAATCAATCAGCCTCATCTCGACATGAAGGCTGTCGAGATACCGCCGGGCGGTAACATTGGCATCTTCTGCGGATCCATCCGTAACCGGAATTACACCGGCGGGATCCGGCCAGGGACTATTCATCGTATTGGTCATAAGTTCTCCTTTTTCGGTATAACGATAGCGCAATGATCTCTTCCGGGCAAATGAAGCAGAGCGATTGAGGGAAGCACCATGTGCTAGAATTGTCTCATGAGAAAGAAGCAGGCAAAGTTCTATGCATGTCTGGTGCTGTCGGCGCTTGTTCTGCTTTTTCTGTATTTTCTGCCATACAGCTGGAATCTCCTGAAGAGCATTCTGACACATCAGCCATTAAGCATGGATGATACATATCTGATTGCCTATGACTATGTGCGCCAGGGCATTCCATACTACCGGGAATTCTGCCGGCTGATTGATTCCGGAGAGATCTTCTGGAGCTGGAATTCATTTCTAGGGAATTCGTTCTATACGTCTAAGGCATTATTTCTGATCGGGGATCCCTTTGCCTGGATCGGATATCTTCTGTGCCGGGTGATTTCCTATCTTCCTACGGTGCAGTTTCTGATGACCGGGCTCAGGCTTCTGACGGCATGCGTGACGTGCTCCATCTGGCTCAGAAAGCTGAATCGTTCAGACGCTTCGGTATTCCTGTTCTCGCTGCTGTTCATGTTCAGCGGATGGACGGATGTCTTTCTGGAACAGATTCAGTTTCTGAGTTTCTATGTCTTCCTTCCGCTGTTTCTTGCCGGACTGGAAGACATGCTGCAGAAGCGGTCGGGAAAGCTCCTGGTCTTCTCCTCGTTCCTTTGTGCGTGCATCAATTTCTATCTGTTCTGGCCGCTAGGCTTATTCGGAGTTCTGTACTGGATCGTGCGCTGGCAGCAGATCCATGGATCGCTGAAGCAGACGCATTTCTTCCGTCATGCATGGTCTGCTCTCCTGAAGATTCTGCTTGGCATCGGGCTGGCCGGATTTCTGGTTGTGCCTGCGCTTTGGACAATGCTGGAAAGCCCGCGTCTTTCCGGTACGCTGAATCATTATTCCTGGTGGAGTTTCACGAATGTGTGTGCGATTGTGATGAGCTTTTTCATTCCGGTTATCAGGGGATCGCATCTGCTGTATCACGACTACTGGTATTACTTCTATCAGATCGGAACGTATGCTGGCACTATCTCTCTTCTGGCAGTGCCGCAGGCTTTGAAGGGAAAGAAATGGAACAGAGTCCTTCTCATTGTGACGCTGGTGACGTTTGCTGCTCCGCAGTTCGGGTTGCTGTTTCATCTGACGTATTCCCTGAGGTATTCATTCATCGCTGTGCTTTGTCTGGTGATGCTCGGATCAGAGGCATTGGATGAGGTGCCGGATGAAGTTCTTCTGAAGAAGACGTCAGCTGTGCTTCTGATTCTTTCTGCAGTGCTTGGCATCGTGATTCCGCTTGCGCAGAAGATTGAGTTCTCCCTGGGCTATCCGGAACAGATCATGCTTGGTGCGGCAGTGGTCATGATTGCGCTGGAAGGATATCTCTGGAAGAAACAGCGCCCTCGTGCTCTGATGACTGCAGTTCTGGCGGAGGCCTTGGTGTTCGGAAACGTTTCGATGCGCAGTGCGATCTCCATCGGCGAAGAGGCAGAGTATCTTGCCTATGATGCAGAGATCCAGGAGATCATGGATACGCTGCGGGGAATGGATGATTCCTTCTTCCGGGTGGATCTCAATACCGGCATTCAGGCAGATCAGAATTCTCTGGCCAATGCCGGCATGTATTACGGCATTCCGTCCTTATCCAGCTATGACAGTCTCTATGAGCCTGCGCTTCATGATTATCTTTCCTGGATCGGTCTCTATCCGGATGTGAACTGGCAGTTCAATCTGCAGGATTCTGGACAGTTTGCATTGCTGGATGCGAAGTATTCCATCTGCTCGTCGAAGTATTCGGAATCGGTGCGGAACGATACCCCGATCTTCTCGACCGAACACTTCAATGTCTACCGCAATGAAGCTGCCCAGGGCATGGCATTCTCTGCAGAGGAGCTGACAAAGGAATCCGTCCTCAATGAACTGGCAGAAGAACCTGAACAGAATCATGAACAGATCATGGAACTGCTGGAGAAGACCGTGATTGTTCCGGATGAGGAATATGAGAATCTTCAGAATTGTCTCTCTGTCTCCCGGAAGTTCAGTTCTCCGGAAGAATGGTCCGGAACCGATGTGAAGTTCACGATTCAGGATGATGCAGAAACATTCTGGGTATTCTCGATACCGGATTCGGATGGCTGGAAGATCACAGTGAATGGAACCGATGCAGAATCGATCCGTACAGACGGAGGATTCATCGGATTAGTGCTTCCTGAGGGAACATGTGAAGTCTCGTTCCATTATTCCGTGAAGGGACTCTCTCAGGGCATCGCGTGCAGTGCTGGTTCCCTCATCGTTCTGATTCTTCTGGCAATGAAGAACAAGAAATAAAAAAGAGAGCCCCGCAGGTGCAGAGCTCCGGATGGGATCAGAAGGCTCAGTTCTTCTTCGGTGCGCCGAGCATCTTATTCACGACGATGCCCAGGATCAATGCCGTCGCAACTGCGGTGAGCGTCACGTGTGAGAAGTTCAGCGAGAGACCGCCGATGCCGGCAATCAGGATGACGGATACCACGAAGAGGTTGCGGCCTTCTTCGAGGTCGACATTCTGGATCATCTTGAGACCGGAGACAGCGATGAATCCGTAGAGGGCCATGCACACACCGCCCATGACGCAGGACGGAATGCTGGAGATGAAGGCGACGATCGGGCTGAAGAAGGAGAGGATGATGCACTCGACGGCTGCCGCGATGATCGTTGCGGTAGAGGCGTTGCGGGTGATGGCAACGCAGGCAATCGACTCGCCATATGTCGTATTCGGGCAGCCTCCGAAGAACGCGCCGACCATAGAGCCGATGCCGTCGCCTAAGAGCGTATGATCCAGGCCAGGATCTTTCAGAAGATCTGCGTCAATGATCGAGGAGATGTTTTTATGGTCCGCGATGTGTTCAGCAAAGACGACGAAGGCAACCGGCACATAAGCCATGAAGAGAACGCCGAGGTATTCCGCATCGATCTGGCTGAAGCCTTGTGCTGCGGTCAGGAAGGTGAAGTCAGGAACCTGCAGGAATGTCTTCAGCGTGATGCCGCCTTCCGAGAGTGCCTGGAAGGACTGGAAGCTGATGATCTGCAGATCTGCATTGCCGGTGCTGTTTCCGATCAGGGTGAAGATCAGGGCAACGGCATATCCGCACAGGATGCCGATGATGAACGGGATCATGCGGATGTGCGAATTGCCGTAGGTGCTTGCCAGCATCGTTGCGAACAGGGCGATGATTCCGCAGAGGATCGCGATGTTGGTCTGGGCACCGGTAGCGCTGCTGACCTGCAGATTCGAGATGGCGCTGCCGGCCAGCGAGAGACCGATGATCGAGACAGTCGGACCGATGACTACCGCCGGCATGAGGCGGTCAATCCAGCCGGTTCCGGATGCCTTGACCGCAATGGCCAGGACTACATAGACCAGGCCGGCGAATATTGCACCGATGATGAGACCTGCATAGCCTGCCTGCAGGCTGACTGCGCCGGCGAAGGCGGCGGTCATCGAACCGATAAATGCAAAGGAGGAGCCCAGGAATACCGGACTCTTTTTCTTGGTGAACAGAACATAAGTCAATGTGCCGAGGCCTGCTCCAAACAATGCTGCAGCAGTGGACATGCCGTTGCCGACAACCATCGGAACGGTGATGGTAGCTGCCATGATCGCAAGTACCTGCTGAAAGGCATAGACGATGAGCTGGGGAAATGCTGGTTTGTCGTTGACGCCGTAGGTCAGTTTCATGAAATACTCCCTTTCTTTCTCGTGCTGAGCGCTGACCATGTCATGAAAAAACACGGCCTTCGCTCAAGGAAAGCCGTGTACATGCTAAAACTGTTCCGGATGTACCTGCAGTCCTTGGCGGCCTCACGGGACCTGCCTTAAAGCACTGACGGAATAGTACTATGGAATCTGATCCGCGTCAATGGAATTCTCAGAGATAGGAAACCGTCTCGGAAAGGTCCTTGCGCGAGCTGTGATTCGGGAGCGGCATGCCGTTTTCAGACGGGTAGCCAAGATCCAGCAAGGCAAGTATCTGCTCGTTTTCCGGAAGAGAAAGGGCTTCTGCCAGCTTGTCAGGATCGAAGAAATTGACCCAGCAGCTGCCGACGCCTTCGTTGTACGCTGCCAGCATCAGATGGGTGGTGACAATCGCAGCATCCTCGATGCCGGAGCTGTACTTTCCGCCCGGATACTTGAAGACATGTTCCTGATTGAATGCAATGGCGAGAACTACCGGGGCATGATCTCGGCATGGTGTTTCTGCATCCATGGCCGCAAGTGCCTGTTCTGATTTCAGCACGTAGATATGCTGTTCCTGAAGATTCTTGGCAGTCGGGGCAAGTCTTCCTGCTTCGAGGATTGCATCAAGCTTCTCCTGTTCCAGGGGACGATCGGAATAATTCTTGCAGGAATATCGATTTCTGATCACTTCTGAAAACTCCATACTGCTTCTCCTGTTCAGTCTTCCAGGAGATCATAGCAGGAACGCACGACATCCGCACTGCGCTTCAGGTTCTTGCTTTCGCCTTTGGCCAGCCGGATCTCGACGATTTCTTTCGCACCAGTACGGTCAAGGATCGTCGGGACGGAAAGACATACTCCTGTCAGTCCGTATTGTCCTCTCAGCATGACGGAGACCGGATAGATCCGGTTCTCATTCAGCAGGATGGACTTCAGAATCGCGCAGGTCGATGCGGCAATTCCATAGGAAGTATTATGCTTGCGGTTGAAGATCTCCCAGCCTGCTTTCTTCGTCTGTTCCTGCAGGCGGTCCAGGTCGACGTCGCCCGCTCTGGAACGATTGTCTTCCATGACATCACGCAGCTGCTTGCCGCCAACCGTGGCGGTGCTCCAGGCCACCATTTCCGAATCGCCATGCTCGCCCATCACATAGGCAGAGACGCTCTTGGAGTTCAGTTCGAACAGGCTGCCGATCTCACAGCATAGTCTTGCTGTATCGAGAGTGGTGCCGGAACCGATGACCTGTCTTTCCGGCAGACCGGAAAGCTTCTGGATATAATAGGTCATCAGATCTACCGGATTCGAGACAACGATGAAGATGCCGCTGAATCCGGAGGCCATGACGGAAGAGACAATGGATTTCATGACTTTCTTGCTGGGAGCGAGCCAGGTCAGGCGGTCGTTGGAAGTATCCATCGGGGCGGAAGCAGTGACGATGATGGCATCCGCATCCGAGCAGTCGCTGTAGCCGCCGGCATAGACCTGCATGTTGCGGTTCATGAAATGCACTGCATGCGTCAGGTCCATCGCTTCTCCGATTGCTTTCTCCTGGTTCATATCAATCAGGCAGAGCTGATCGCACAGCCCCATATTCACGATCGTATAGGCACAGGTGGCGCCGACATTCCCGACGCCGATAATCACGACTTTCGTACTTTTCAGGTTCATTCTTCTTCCTCTTTCATAGAACAATCATAACTGCTTCCAGGCAATCCGAACAGAAACAGATCATCTGGAATGCATAAAAACCTGTGTGCATCGGGAAAGAGTTCATGAGGAATACTGACAAGTTTTTTCTTTCTCTCCAGGTATTCATTTTCCATCGAGGTATGCGAAAATAGCATCGGAAGTGTGAGAGTATGGAAAAAGAAGGATACAGTCTGACTGACTATGTCGTGATGCGGGGTGATGTCACCCTGAAAGAACGGGAGCTGAATGCGGCCGACAATCTGGTGTTCTGCCTGCTCAGCTATCTGCCGTTTCATGAAGTGGTGAATGGAGAAGAGCGGGTTTCGATCCGGGAATGCAGGGATCGGTTTCTTTCGGCCGGTACGTTCTCAGAGAAAGAATGGCAGAAGTCTTCGCGGCTCCAGGTGCTGAATGCGGCGGCGGATACGGAGCGGTTCGGACCGCTGAAGCTGTATCATTGCACGGAGATCCTGAGTACGGATCTGGATGAGCAGTTTGCGGCGATGAGTGTGGAGCTCAATCGCAGAGACCGGTTCATCGCATTCCGGGGAACAGATGATACGATTGTGGGCTGGAAAGAGGATTTCATGATTTCGTTTACCCGGATTCCTGCTCAGGAGTCGGCGAAGAAGTATCTGGAGAAAGAGACGGTGCCGGGGTTCCGGTATTATGTCGGCGGTCATTCCAAGGGCGGGTTTCTGGCCGTGTATGCCTCTGCCGCAATGCCGAAGGCAAAGCAGAAGCGGATCATCCGGATCTTTGATAATGACGGACCTGGCATCTGCCCGGATGTCATGAGCACGGATATCGTGGACCCGATCCGGAATCTCGTGACGAGAATCGAGCCGGCCTACGATGTGATCGGCAAGCTGTTTGAACTGAAGTTCCCGGATACGAGGATCGTGGTCAGCAGCGCTGCCGGGATCATGGAACATGATCCTGCGTCCTGGCGCGTGAAGAATGGCGTGGAGCTATTGACAGTTCCGGAATCGAATCCGGCCTGTGCCTGGGTCAATGAGGTGCTGGATACGTGGATCAGCGGATTGAATCCGGAAGACCGCAAGGCATTTGTGAATGACTTCTTTGATTCGCTGGCAGCCGGGGGAGCTTCGGATGTGCAGGAGGTCATGGGAAAGGGCTTTGAAGAAGTTCTGACTTCCGTGATCAATTCGAGCCAGCAGGCAAAGGATGCGGGCTGGAGTCTTCCGAAAGCTGCGGTCACGGTCAGCCTGGCAAGGATCCGGGAATCCTTTGCAAAGTTCCAGGAAAAGAATCAGAAGAAGAAAGAAGTTCATGAGTGAGCGTTATCTTTCGTTTCCGGTCTGGTGCAGAGAACAGTTCGGGAAGCGGCTTTACCGCATTCCGCTGGATGCGGGCATGACATGTCCGAACCGGGATGGAACACTGGGAACGAAGGGCTGCATTTTCTGCGATGCAGGGGGAAGCGGCGACTTTGCGGTGCATTATGAGGGTCAGCAGCTTCAGCTCGATGAAGTTCCGTATCTTTCCTGCAGAGATGCAGGAGAAAGAAGCTATATCTTCTATTTCCAGGCTTATACGAATACGTATGCTCCGATTGAACGGCTGCGGTTTCTGTACTCTGCCGCCTTGCAGGATCCGCTTTCGGCAGGCATCTCGATTGCGACCAGGCCGGACTGCATGTCTTCAGAGGTATACCGGCTTCTGGCAGAACTGAAAAAAGCATTTCCGGATCGGTTCATCTGGGTAGAGCTCGGCCTGCAGACCATGCATGCACAGACGGCAGAGTATATCCGCAGAGGATATCCGACTTCTGTGTTTGATGATTGTGTTTCGAAGCTTCATGCGCTTGGCATTGACGTGATTGCACATGTGATCCTGGGACTGCCTGGAGAGAGTGATGAGATGGTCTATCAGACCATCGACCACCTGAATGCAGTGAAGATAGATGGCGCGAAGCTGCAGCTGCTGCATGTTCTGGCAGGAACTGATTTAGCGAAAGAATACCAGTCCGGGGCGTTTGAGGTGCTCTGTGAGGAGCATTATGTGAAGCTGGTCTCTGGCTGCATTGCACGTCTCAGAAAGGAGACCGTGATTCACCGTCTCACAGGCGACGGGCCTGGGAACCTGCTGATTGCTCCGCAGTGGAGCCGCCATAAGAAGCGGGTACTGAATGAGATCCGCCATGTTCTGAAAACGGAAGACATCCGGCAGGGGTGTCTGTGTTATGATTTCCATGATGAGTGACTATATCCTGATATTTGAATTGATCGGAACGGTTGCATTTGCGATTTCCGGTGCTTCCGTAGGGCTTCGTTCCCGTTCGGACCTGTTCGGCGTGCTGGCCCTGGGCATTGTCACGGCAACAGGCGGCGGCGTGATCCGTGATCTCGTGCTGGGGGTCATACCGCCCAGTGGCTTTACCGATCCGATCTATGTGATTACTGCTGCGGTTTCTTCTGCAATTGTATTTGCAGTGGCATATCTGAAGTCGAGACATCCTTCGAACCTGAATGTGGAGAACTGGAAACAGCTGCTCCTGGTCATGGATTCGATCGGGCTCGGAATTTTCACGGTAGTCGGCGTGCATTCTGCAATCAGCAGGTACGGAACCGGGAATGGCTTTCTGTGCGTGTTCTCCGGCCTTGTGACCGGAGTCGGAGGAGGCTTGCTGAGAGATATGATGGTGGACCGGCTGCCGGACATTTTCCGCAAGCATGTCTATGCGGTAGCTTCCATCATCGGCGCAGAAGTATGTCTGATTTTATGCCGGCTGAATCTGGCTTCGTTCTCGATTGCGGCAGGTGCTGCCGTGATTGTCGTGGTCCGGGTTCTGGCTGCGCATTTCCAGTGGAATCTTCCCCGGATTGAGCAGTGAATCCGGGCTTCTTCTGTTTTCCGCTGGTATAATGCTTTCAAGCATCATAGAGGGGGTATTTAGCTATGAAACTGGCGCACCTGTCAGACCTTCATCTGGGGAAGGTCGTCTGCGGGTATTCGATGCTCGAAGATCAGCGTGAGATTCTTCATCAGATCGAAGAGAAACTGATCCGCAAGGGAGTGGATACGGTCGTGATTGCTGGCGATGTGTATGATCGTACCGTGCCGCCGGCAGAGGCAGTCACGCTGCTGAATGATTTTCTTTCAGCTCTGAAACGTGAGAATATGAATATTTTCCTGATTGCTGGAAATCATGACAGCGGAGAGCGCCTTTCCTTTGCGGGAGATCTGCTGGACGAAGTGAATGTGCATATCTCGGGAGTATGGAATGGCAAGCTGACCTGCACGGATCTGATGGATCGCTTCGGTCCTTATCATGTGTGGAGTCTTCCGTACCTGCGTCCGTCTGCAGTCAACCGGTTTATCGAAGATGAATCGAAGAAAGTATCTACATATGAAGAAGCAGTGAAATATGCGCTGTCTACCGCAGATCTGAATCCGGAAGAGCGGAATATTCTGGTTGCGCATCAGTTCGTTGCCGGTGCTTCTCTGGAAGAAGACGGGTCTGAGGAGTTTGCGGTCGGAGGTCTGGACTGCATCGATTCGTCGGTATTCGATGGGTTTGATTATGTGGCCCTCGGGCATATTCATACGTCTCAGGCGGCAGGCAGCCAGACGGTGCGCTACTGCGGGACGCCTCTAGCTTATTCATTCGGCGAGAAGAACGAGAAGTCCATCACGTTGGTAGATCTGGAAGAGAAGGGACAGATGCGGATCAGCCTGATCCGTCTGACTCCGAAGCGTCCGTTTGCAGTGCTGGAAGGAATGTTCGCGGATCTTCTGAAGCCGGAGATGATTGAAAAACACCAGCAGGAATATCTCAGCATCATTCTGGATGATCCCCAGGATGTGCCCGATGCCATCACGACGCTCGGTGCGCATTACCCGTATATCATGAAGCTCGATTATGCCAGCCGCAGCGTGAAAGGGGAAGAAGCGCTGCAGGCTGCGGAGGAGATGGAGAAGAAAACACCGTACGATCTCTTTGCGGAATTCTATGAACAGCGCAATCAGCAGGAGATGAGCGAGGAGCAGAAAGAATACGTTCAGAAAGAGATTAATGAGATCTGGAAAGGAGAGCAGGCATGAGACCGCTGAAGCTGACAATGTCCGCATTCGGACCATATGCAGACAAGACGATGCTGGATCTGTCTCTGCTCGGGGATCATGGCCTCTATCTGATTACCGGTGATACCGGAGCTGGCAAGACGACGATCTTCGATGCGATTTCCTATGCGCTTTACGGAGAGACTTCCGGCGGGATGCGCCAGCCGGATATGCTCAGAAGCCAGTATGCGGCAGAAGAGACGGAAACCTATGTCGAGATGGAATTCGAATTCCAGGGCAGAACTTATAAGATCCGCAGAAATCCGGAGTATTCGTGGTCTAAGGTGCTGAAGAACGGCACGAGGAAAGCGCAGAAGAAAACTGCGGATGCCGAGCTGACATATCCGGATGGTCATACCGTTTCCAAGGGCAAGGCGGTGACTTCTGCCATTGAGGAGCTGCTCGGCATTGACCGGGAGCAGTTTGCAGAGATTGCGATGATTGCCCAGGGCAGTTTCCAGGAACTGCTGACGGCAGATACGAAGAAGCGCAATGAGATCTTCCGGGAACTGTTCCATACGTCCTACTACAAGGAGCTGCAGGAAAAGCTCAGCCAGAATGCCAATGATCTCAAGGGAGAGATCCATGGCGGCAGAAGGGATATCTCTTCCATCACTGCTTCGATTCAGTGTACGGAAGACAGTCCTCATAAGGAACAGCTGGATCTTCTGATCAGCAGGCGGGAGAGCGTGCAGCCGGAAGATGCGGCGGCGCTGCTGAAAGAACTGATTGCGGAAGACGAACAGCTGCTGCAGAAGAAGGATGAAGAACTGCAGCAGGTTCATGACCATCTGGAATCCATTGCCGGAGAACTGCGCAAGGGTGACGAGATCCGGCGGATCTATGATCAGCTCGATGCGGCAAGTGCTTCGATTCCGGATCTTCAGAACAAGCGGGATCAGTGGAAAAACCTGCTCGATTCGCTGAATCAGAGCGGTGAGAAGGAAACCATCGCCGGCATGCGGGCAGTTTACAATGAACGCAGAAGAGCTCTGCCGAAGTATCAGGAACTGACGGAGCATCTGGCCGCGGCTGCGCTGGCCGGAAAGAATTCAGAGGAATTCCTGAAACAGGCTGAAACCGAAGAAGGAAAGCTCAGCGGGCTGCGCACGGAACTGGAAGCGGATAAGAAGAAACAGGAAGCTCTTGATGGGGCTGATGTGAAGCATGTGAAGGCGGCTGAGAAGGTTGAGGCGCTGGATCGTCAGGCAGATTCTCTGAATCAGGCGATCCGGCAGGCTGAAGTGCTCCTGAAGGCGGGAGAGGATTATCAGAATGCGGTGCAGGAACTGCAGAAAGCAGATGCTGCATATGCCCGCAAGACCGAAGAATATCATGCGATTCTCGGTGCATTTCTGGCTGGTCAGGCTGGAATTCTGGCTTCTCAGCTGGCCGAGGGGAGACCGTGTCCGGTATGCGGATCTGTCTCTCATCCGTCGCCTGCGCATCATAGCGAAGGCACTCCGCGAGAGAATCAGGTCAGGGCTTCAGAGACTTCGATGAATCAGGCAAATGAGGTCCTCAAGAAGTGGGGAAGCACGTGTCAGGCATGTCTGGAGCGTCAGGAAGTGGAAGCTGAGCATGAAAAGGAAGCCATGAAGAATGCCGGAGTCAAGACTTCTGGCGAGTCCGGAAAGCAGGAAGCTCAGCAGAAGCTGGAAAAAGTGATGATGCTCCGTGAGCAGGCAGTCAGTGAACGGGATGCGCTGGCTGAACAGGAAACGCAGTTGAAGCAGCTGCGGCTCAGGATTCCTTCGCTGCAGAATGCAATCCGGACCAGTGAGGCAGCTATTGCCGATCTGAGACGGAAGGCTGATGTGCTTGCGCAGAAGAAGAAGTCTGAGGCAGCTAGGAGCGAAGAGCTGAAGCGGGAACTGAATTATCCGAGCGAAGAAGCAGCGAAAGCAGACCTTGCCCGCATGGATCAGGAGATTCATAAGCGGGAACAGCATTATGAAAAGACCGGCTTTGCGGCAAGTGAAGCAGAAAAGAATCTGTCGGCAGGACTTGCGGCAAAGAAGCAGGTGAACCGGACGCTTGCGGCAACCGGAGTCACGGATCGCGATGCGTTTGTGAAGAACCAGGCTGCTCTGCGTCAGGATCGGGCGGCAATGGAAACCCAGCGGGTTGCGCTGCAGTCGCAGCGGGATGCGGTGAATGGCAGACTTTCCGTGAATAAGCCTGCTCTGAAGAAGCTGCAGAAGTATGCGTCCAGCCTGGATGAGGCAACCCGCAGATGGCAGTGGATGAATGATCTTGCGATGACGGCAGATGCTGGCATGAAGGGCAGAGAGAAGATCACGCTGGAAGATTATGTGCAGATGGCATATTTTGACCGGATTCTGTATCGGGCAAATCTGCGCCTGAGAGTCCTGTCAGACGGGCAGTATGAACTGGTCCGCAGCGAGGCAAGAGGCCTGCGCAGTCATGAGGCCCTGGAACTGGATGTCATCGATCACTATACAGGCAGAAACCGCAGTGTGCGTTCGCTGTCCGGAGGAGAATCATTTGAGGCTTCTCTGGCGCTTGCGTTAGGACTCTCGGATGAAGTGCAGAGCCAGGCTGGCGGAGTTCAGATCGATACGATGTTCATCGATGAAGGATTCGGAACTCTGGATCATGATTCTCTGTCGCAGGCGATTTCCGTGCTGGAACGTCTGTCCGGAGAGAATCGCCTGGTCGGCATGATATCTCACGTCGAGGAACTCAAGGACCGGATTCCGAAGAAGATCATCGTGACGAAGGAACTTGAAGCACGAAACGCCACGCAGCCGGGCTCGAGAGCGGAGATCGTCTGTGAGTAGACCGCTTGCGGTTTATCTGATTGCAGTCAGCCTGGTTTCGTTTGCGCTGTTCGGGATCGACAAGCAGAAAGCAGTTCATCATGCCTGGCGCATTCCGGAGAGAGTGCTGATTCTTTCGGCCATTGCTGGCGGCAGCATCGGAGCATTGCTCGGCATGGGGTGCTTTCACCATAAGACGAGGAAACCGCTGTTTTCCGTCGGCATTCCGGTGATTCTCTGCCTGCAGGTTCTGATCCTGCTGAAGGCTGATCACATAATTTGACGAAAATCTGACATAATTCTGCGGAAGTGAGTTCTTATTATAAAAGTACAGACAGAGATGTCTGACCTGAAATGATTGGACCCCTTTCCCAATCCATCAGAAATAATCCCCTTTTACAACCGGAAAAGACCTCCTGAATCCCTCATCGGAGGCCTTTTCTGTTTGCAGAACTAAGAGCTGCTGTGAGAACATATCAATCAGAGATGACCGGCATCCATGCTGGTTTCTGAGAGATAGGGGAGAAAGTTATGAACCTTGTTCTGAAATTCCTGATAGAAGCTGTCCGGAAAAACCCAGGATATTTTCTGAAAAGCATCAGTCTCACGATCCTCTGTGCATGTCTTGCCTCTTCTGCGCCATGGCTTCTGCAGCACACTCTGGAGGCATATGCACAGAAGTCCTCTGATCAGATGGTGCTCTCCAGCTGCCTGCTTATTCTCATCCCATCAGCAAGCATCATTCTGGAAATTGTCTGGAACCAGTCACTGGACCGATTCGGCGGAAAATTTATCAAAGATCTGCTCACGCAATGCCAGCAGGTCCTGATGCATGCGGACGGTTATGACGTGATGAAGTATCCGGAAGATACATTGTCCTTCCGGCTGTACAGCAATGTGCTGGATGTCTTCAGAACGATCGGACACCATATTCCGCAGCTCATCGGTTCCCTGATTCTCGTGCTGATCCTGCTTGTGGTTTCTCTGAGGGAGAATCCCAGCCTCGGCATCTTCCTGGCAATTGCCTTTCTGGCGGGAACCGGAATTTCTTATTTTTCACATAAGGCAATCCAGTTCTTTAATGAGGAGACAAACCGATCATTGTCCTGCCTGCATGGCCATATTGTGAATTTCACGGAGTCTCTGGATTATTACAAAGTAAACCTGCTGGAAAAAGAAATCACCGATCAGACCGCCCGCGATGTGGATGCATTCATTCAGGCAAGCATCAGGGAAGACAGGCATGTGTATTTCTATTCCGGAATCGTGAAGCAGAGCAATACCTTGATCTCGGTGTTTTTTTCTTTTCTTCTGGCATATCAGCTGGGGCATGGGATTACTTTGAATGCTGCGGTGTATACTCTGCTGTTTAATCTGGTCATGCGTCAGGCGGAAAATGCAGAACAATTGCTCATGGCGATCAGCCGGACACTGATCAGTTTCAGAAATACGGATGAACTGCTGAAACTGCCTCAGCATAACGGGACCCTGGCAATCAGGAAGATCAATTGTCTGGATATTGATCTCAGCGGGTTTTCTTATCCTGATCATACTCAGCGGATTCTCGAATCATTTCATGCCCGATTTGCCAGAGGAAGCTGCATTCATCTGATGGGAAGAAATGGTTCGGGCAAAAGCACCCTGTTCAGGCTGCTGACCAAGACGATTGAATGCTATGATGGGAAAATCCTTGTGGATGGAATCAGTCTGTCGGAAATCGAAACAGACAGCTACCTGAATAGAATTGCTTATATCAGCCAGTCAGAGCCTCTTCTGAATCTTCCTGTAAAAGAATACCTGCGGAAAGTTACACATCAGCCGTTAGCAGATGATGAAATCGATCAGATTCTTGATCGCCTTCATTTCGGCGATTCAGAGGTATGCATTCAGAACGGAGGGACAAACCTGTCCGGGGGCCAGATCAAGAAACTTCTGCTGGCAAAGCTGATGATTATGGAACCTCTTGCAGATTGCATTTTCCTGGATGAGATAGATTCAGAGCTGGATCTGGAAACCAGAGCTCTTTATGAAGAACTGCTGAATGAAATCGCTGCAGAAAAGAACAGGATCATCTGCGTGATTCAGCATTATCCGGATTCGCGGATTCATTTTGATGCTGTGGTCCAGCTGTGACCAGTTTTTCTGATTTTCTGAGTTCACGCGGAGTGAGCATCTGATTCATGCAGACTTGGTGAATGACTCAGAAACAGAGGCCAGCAGAAGGATACATAAGGCTTCTATCGGCCTGCATCATAGCGAGACGGATTATGATTCCTCGCGAAATGCCTTGATTTTTTCGGAAAATGACAATAATAATGAAAACAGGTGAAGGAGGCCTGAGATCAGATTATGAAAGTCAGATGCAAGGTATGCGGGTATGTGTATGAGGGCGATGCGGCTCCTGAGGAATGCCCGGTATGCCATAAGAAGGGAGTATTCGAACCGGTAGAGGAAGAAAAGAAGAATCCGTATGCAGGCACGAAGACCGAGAAGAATCTTCTGCAGGCATTTGCAGGAGAGTCTGAGGCGCGCAATAAGTATACGTTCTTCGCTTCGGTTGCAAAGAAGCAGGGCTATGAGCAGATTGCTGCACTGTTCCTGAAGACAGCTGAAAACGAGAAGGAACATGCAAAGCTCTGGTTCAAGGAGCTCGGCATGCTCGGCAATACGGCTGAGAACCTGGAAGCAGGTGCGGAAGGCGAGAACTACGAGTGGACAGATATGTATGCCCGCATGGCAAAGGAAGCAGATGAAGAAGGCTTCCATGAGCTGGCAGAGAAGTTCCGCGGCGTGGGTGCGATCGAGAAGACGCATGAAGAGCGCTATCGCAAGCTGCTGCATAATGTCGAGACAAAAGAAGTATTCGAGAAGAGCGAAGTCAAGATCTGGGAATGCCGCAATTGCGGACATATTGTAGTCGGCACCAAGGCGCCGGACGTCTGCCCGGTATGCGGACATCCGCAGTCTTACTTCGAAGTGCACGAAGAGAATTACTGAGCATTATCCGAATTTCAGTTTCCATGGGAACATGTGCTGTCTGCATGTTCCTTTTTTCTGGCCCGGGGCAGATCAGACAGCATTGATCTGCTCTGAAACAGAAGGTGCAAGCGGATCCGCTCTCTGCTGCAGCTATGCAGGTTCTGAAGGAAGCCTGGACCCGGAAAAAAACAGGCAGCCGCCTGTTCTCTTATAAGGATTTCAGAATCTGAATGAGCTGATCCGTGTCTTCCTGCTTTGTCGCCCAGCTGGTGACCAGACGGATCACGGTATGATTCTCATCGGACTGTTCCCAGAAGCTGAATTCCAGCTGTTCAGAGAGCTTCTTCATCCTGCTGTTTTCCAGGCTGACGAAGATCTGGTTCGTCGGATTGATGAGCATCTGGCGATAGCCGGATTCGTTCAGAACCTGACGGATCTGATCTGCCTGTCTGACTGCAGATGCGCCGATCTTCCGATAGAGATCATCCCGGAACAATTCATCAAACTGGATGCCGAGAATTCTTCCCTTTGCAAGCAGAGCACCATGCTGCTTGATGATCGTGAAGAAATGAGGAATCAGAGATGGATCCGGGATCACGACTGCTTCTCCGAATAAGGCACCGCATTTGGTTCCGCCGATGTAGAAGACATCGCAGAGCTTTGCTAAGTCTTTCAGGGATACCGTATTCTCGCTGCTGGCCAGGGCATAGGCAAGTCTGGCGCCATCGATATAGAGCTTCAGTCCATGAGCATGAGAGACGCGGCTGATTGCGGCCAGTTCCTCAAGGGAATACAGCGTTCCCAGTTCCGTCGGCTGCGAGAGATAGATCATGCCCGGCATCACCATGTGATCCCGGTTGCCGTCGTTCTCGTAAGCAGAAGCGAAGGAATCGATCTGTTCTGCGGTGATCTTTCCTTCGGAAGAAGGAAGGGTCAGGACCTTATGTCCGCAGAATTCGATCGCCCCTGCTTCATGGACGCTGATGTGGCCGGTATCGGCAGTGATCACGCCCTGATAGGATTTCAGCAGGGAATCGATGACGACGGCGTTGGTCTGTGTTCCGCCGACCAGGAATTCCACTTCTGCCAAAGGGGCATCACAGGCGTTTCTGATCCGTTCCTTTGCAGAAGCGGTGATTTCATCGGTTCCGTAGCCTGGCGTATGATCATAGTTTGTTTCTTCCAGACGTTTCAGAATAGAAGGGTAAGCACCTTCCTGATAATCACACGCGAAGTGCAGTTTTCCCATAGGTTTTCTTTTTCTCCTCAGGTTCAGCTTGATGCGAAATCAGCCACAGCATTCCGAAGATGCAGGCAAAGCCAGCCGCATCGCCCAGCGTTGCGGGCTGATGGAACAGAGTCACGGTGATGATGGCAGCGGTAGCTGGTTCCGAGAATCCGTAGAGGATGCTTTTCTCCGGACCGATCAGCTTGACGCCGGTCATATAGCATGTAAATGCCAGAACGTTTCCGACGATGACGACGAAGGCAATGCCAGCATATCCTATCGGGGTCGGCACATAGCCATACGTCCATGGCCGGAACACGATCAGGAGAAACCCCGATCCCATCAGGAATGCCCATCCCTGCAGCATTGCCACAGGGTATTGCGACAGAAGGCGTTTGGGATAGACGTTGTAGATTGTCACACAGACGGCACAGAGAACACCAGCCGCAAGCGCAGCAGGCGGAATTGCCAGATGGCCGAGATCTCCATGCGTTGTCAGCAGATAGACCCCGAGCAAAGCAAGCATGATGCTCAGCACTTCCCGGTGCGAGGGGGCTCTTCTTGCCTGCATGCATGATACCGCCAGGATCATGACCGGAGAAAGATCCTGCAGAATTGTTCCGATGGCAGCAGAGCTGAGCTGGATCGTCGTGAAGTACAGAAACTGGCAGAAGCTGATGCCGAGCAGTCCGTAGATCACAAGGTCTCTTGCGTCTTTCCAGGTGCGCCACGGATCCAGGGTGTGTTTTCCGTATCGGAAAAAGCTGTATGCAATCAGGATGATGCCAGCCAGGCCTAAACGGATCGGGACAAGCCATCTGCTGTCCATGCCCTCATAGGCGAAAAGATACTGCCCGACGGATCCGGATGCGCCCCAGCAGATTCCTCCGAATAATGTCAGAAATGCGCCTTTCAGCTGTGTATTTTTCATAAACGACTGCATTCTATCATCGTGGGGTAAGGCACGCAATCGGAAAAAGGAAAAACTGCGCCCTCAGCCTGATCTTGATTCCTGGAATGATTTTTCGGAGACTTCGCTTCAGATAGACATATTTCTGGATGTGTAAGAGATATTATTGTGAAATGCTGTGAAGTCGTTCAGATGTTTTGAACTTCCTTCATTTATTGTTTAAAATATCTTAGCTTTACGAGGAGAACTAGTGCATGCGTATTGGACTGGATATCGGGTCGACGACCATCAAGTGCGTCGTTCTGAATGAGCAGAATGAGATTGTATATTCGACTTATGAGCGTCATCTGAGTCATATTCTGGAAAAAGGAGAAGAAATCCTGACCAGGGTGAAAGAGCAGTATGTGCCTTCCGGGAAGGCGGTGCTTGCAATCTCGGGCTCTGCTGGCATGGGGCTTGCAGACCGGTCTGGGATTCCGTTTGTGCAGGAGGTATTTGCGACCCGGGTCGCGGCGAACAAGCTTGCCCCTGGCACGGACTGCATCATTGAGCTCGGTGGTGAGGATGCCAAGATCCTGTTTCTGACCAATGGGGTTGAAGTACGCATGAATGGCAGCTGCGCTGGCGGTACTGGTGCGTTCATCGATCAGATGGCTACGCTTCTTAAAATGAGTGCCGAAGAGATGGATGAGCAGGCATTAAAAGCAGAGCGTACCTATACGATTGCCAGCCGCTGCGGCGTATTTGCAAAGTCCGATGTGCAGCCGCTGATCAATCAGGGCGCAAAGCCTGGCGATATCGCTGCTTCTATCTATCAGGCAGTCGTCAATCAGACGATTGCCGGGCTTGCCCAGGGCCGGCCGATCAGGGGCAACATCCTGTATCTCGGCGGGCCGCTGACCTTCTCGCAGTGTCTCAGAAATTCATTTGACAAGACGCTGCATGTGCATGGCAGATGTCCGGAGAATTCTCTGCTCTACGTCGCGATGGGAGCTGCGTTCTATGCCGATCGGGAGATTGATCTGAACACGGCGATTCAGAAGCTGCGGGATTACAGCAAGACGGCGACTTACAGCAGCCTGCCGCCGCTGTTTCAGAATAAGGAAGAATACTGGGAGTTCCATAACCGCCATATGAAGGCGAGTGTTCCCCGGATTTCGTTTGATCAGGCAAAGGAGCCGGTCCATATCGGCATTGACAGCGGATCGACGACGATCAAGATGGTGATCATCGATTCCGATGAGAATATTCTGTTTACGTGGTATCAGCCGAATGATGGCAATCCGGTCACGCTGGTCAGAAAGACGCTGCTGGAAGTATTCCGCCAGCATCCTCAGCTGAAGGTCGCCAGTGTCACGACGACCGGGTATGGCGAAGATCTGATCCAGAATGCATTCCATTGCGACTACGGGCTGGTTGAGACGGTTGCGCATTTCACTGCCGCAAGGCATTTCATGCCCGATGTGGATTTCATCATCGATATCGGCGGTCAGGATATGAAGTGCTTCAAGATCGAGAATGGAGCTATTTCGAATATCTTCCTGAATGAGGCTTGTTCTTCGGGATGCGGTTCCTTCCTGCAGACGTTTGCGCAGGCGATGGGCTACGATGTGCAGGAGTTTGCACGCATGGGCCTTTACAGCAAGAAGCCGGTAGACCTCGGCAGCCGCTGCACGGTATTCATGAATTCGCAAGTCAAGCAGGCGCAGAAAGACGGAGCAGCGATTGAGGACATCAGTGCCGGTCTTTCGATCTCTGTCGTCAAGAATGCATTATATAAAGTCATCCGCTGCGCAAGCCCGGAAGAGCTCGGCAGAAAGATTGTCGTGCAGGGCGGAACCTTCTATAACGAAGCCGTGCTGCGGGCTTTTGAGAAAGAGATGGGCGTCGAAGTCATCCGTCCGGATATTGCCGGACTCATGGGGGCATTCGGAGCCGCATTGTATGGCAAAAAGAAGGCAGGCAGCGGTCATGTGTCTTCTCTGCTCAGCTTGGAAGAACTGGAATCCTTCGAGCAGAAGGTCACTTCCTTCACGTGTCAGGGCTGCGGCAATCACTGTCTGCTGACGGTGAATACGTTCCATGACGGCAAGCGTTTCATCTCCGGCAACCGCTGCGATAAGCCGGTGACTGGCAAAGCAGGAGATGACAGCCTGGATCTGTATGCCTACAAGCTGTCGGAGCTGCTGAAGTATGCAAAGAACCCGGGGGAAGGAACCAGAGGCAGGATCGGCATTCCATTCTGTCTGAATATGTATGAACTGCTGCCATTCTGGCATGCGTTCTGGACGAAGCTCGGCTTCCAGGTCGTGGTCAGCCCGGTCAGCAGCCGGAAGCTCTACCAGGAAGGGCAGGGAACGATCCCGAGCGATACGGCTTGCTATCCGGCCAAGCTTTCGCATGGACATATTGAAGAGCTGCTGAAGCAGAATGTGGATGCGATCTTCTATCCGTGCATGAGCTACAACATCGATGAAGACCTCGGCGATAATCATTACAACTGCCCGATTGTTGCATATTATCCGGAAGTGTTGAAGGACAATATCAAAGCCCTGGAGCAGACGAAGTTCATCTTCGACTTCGTGGATATCTCAAACCGTGAGGAATTCCGCAAACGGTATCCTGCATTGCTGAGAACGCATTTCCCGGATCTGAAGGATGAAGAGATCCGGGCGGCGATGGATGCGGCTTATGCAGAATATGAAGCGCATATGAAGGCGGTCCGTGACAAAGGTGCCTGGATCATCGAAGAGGCCCGGAAGCAGGGCAGGCATATCATTGTCCTGGCGGGACGTCCGTATCATGTGGATCCGGAGGTCAACCACGGCATCGACAAGCTGATCACTAGGCTCGGTGCTGCGGTCGTCACGGAAGACTCTGTCAGCATCCATGAGCAGAGATTCAAGACTGCTGTGCTGAATCAGTGGACGTATCACAGCCGTCTGTATGCGGCTGCGAAGTACTGCACTGAGCAGCCTGATATGGACCTCGTGCAGCTGGTTTCCTTCGGCTGCGGTCTCGATGCGATCACGACGGATGAAACCAGAGAGATCCTGCAGGAAGGCAATAAGCTGTATACGCAGCTGAAGATCGATGAGATCACGAATCTGGGCACGGTCAACATCCGTCTGAGAAGCCTTCTCGCAGCCCTGGAAGAGCGTCAGGAAGAACAGGAGAAACAGTAAGCGCATGGAATATCTCACACCGAATTTCACCAAAGACATGCTGCAGGACTACACGCTGCTGATCCCGAATATGTGTCCGACCCAGTTCCGCCTCGTCAAGGCGGCAATGGAGAGCGAAGGCTATCACAAAGTGGAGCTGATGGGCAGCGGATCAAGCGAAGTCACTCAGCTTGGTCTGAAGTATGTGCATAATGATACGTGCTATCCTGCTCTGATTGTCATCGGCCAGTTTCTGGATGCCCTGAATTCAGGCAAGTATGATGTCCATAAGACGGCATTGCTGATCACGCAGTCCGGCGGCGGCTGCCGGGCTTCGAATTATATCAAGCTGCTGCGCAAGGCGCTGGTGCGTTCCGGATATGACTTCGTCCCGGTTGCGTCGGCAAATGCGAGTGGTCTTGAGGCTGGTTCAATCATGCCATGGACCCCGAAGATGCTGATGAAGATCTTTGCGGGAATTGAGTATGGAGATGAGATCGTCGCGCTCCGCAATGAGGCGCATGCGTATGAGGTTCACAGCGGCGATGCGGATGCGATGTGCGAGAAGTGGATCAGTCAGCTGGATGACTGGATCCGCCATGACAAGCACTATCTGATTCCGGAGTTCGGTCACATGTTCAACAGGATCGCGAAGGATTTTGCTTCGATTCCGATGAAGCGCGTGCCGAAGGTCAAAGTCGGCGTGGTCGGGGAGATCTACGTGAAGTTTTCGCCCACCGGCAACAACAACCTGCTGCAGTTTCTGGAAAGCCAGGACTGCGAAGTCAATATGCCTGGCCTGATGGGATATGCGGAATACTGCTGTGCCAACTGGGCGATGGATACGGAGTACTATGGGATCAACCCGAAGATGGGCAAGTATGCCAGAATCGGCTTGAATCTGATGGATCATATCGGATGCAAGATGTCGAAAGCCATGAAGCGCTACGGCTTCTATGCACCAGGTTCCTTCAAGGAACTTATGAAGAAGCCTGGAGATATTCTCTCGCTCGGCACGAAGATGGGCGAAGGATGGCTTCTGACGGGCGAGATGCTGGAACTGATTGAAGGCGGCTACAGCAACATCGTGTGTGCACAGCCATTCGGCTGCCTGCCGAACCACATTGCCGGCAAAGGGGTCATCAACAAGATCCGTGAGAAATATCCGGAGGCCAATATCACGCCGGTTGACTATGATCCGAGTGCGACCAAGGTCAACCAGGAGAACCGCATCAAGCTGATGCTTGCAGTTGCCAAGGAGAATCTGAAAGAAGCAGAGGCAGCGAGATGAAACAGATCCTGTTCGATCTTGACGGAACGCTTCTTCCCATGGATATGGATGCGTTCATCAAGGCTTATTTCGGGGAACTTGCAATGTTCATGGCACCATATGGCTTTCAGCCTGAACCGCTGATTGATGCGATGTGGACGGGTACTGCCGCAATGGTGAAGAATGACGGAACCTGCACGAATGAAGAGCGGTTCTGGTCGGTATTCGAACAGAAAACCGGTCATCAGAGAACAGAAGAAGAACCTCATTTTATTGAATTCTACAGTACAGTTTTTGAAAAAGCCCGTTCTGCAACCGGGGTCAATCCGATCTTTCACAGGGTGCTCAGAGATCTGAAGGAAGCTGGCTGTCAGCCGATTCTTGCGACAAACCCGCTGTTTCCGAAGATTGCGACATACCGCCGGATCCGCTGGGCCGGGCTTGAACCAGAAGATTTCCAGGCGATCACGACGTACGAAACTTCGTGCACATGCAAACCGAATCCGGATTATTACCGTGAGATCTGCCGGAACCTGAATCTGGATCCGGCGGAGTGCATCATGATCGGAAATGATGTCGAAGAAGATGCGGCTGCTCTGGAAACCGGGATGCAGGTTTATCTGGTTACGGATTGTCTGATCAACCGGAAAGAACGGGATCTCAGCATGATCCCGCATGGAAACTCAGAGTCACTGGAAACGTTTCTGAAATCTCTTTCAATCTGACCCGAATTCACTTCAGAAAATCAAAAAATCTGTCGTTCTGACATTCCATTTTCAGATGGTTTATGTATATTATATTAATGGTCGGGGCACTGCGACTTCCATCCTGCGGATGGTTGGCTCTGACCAGGGTGTCAGCGATGACAGCCCGTTTGTTCCGGTCCTCCTAGAAACCGGGACCTTGTTTGGAGTATGGAAACATACTCTACCCCTCACGGAAGCTCCCAGCCAGGGCTTCCATTTTTTATGGCCTGTCTTCGAAAGTGCAGTATCATGGAAGACAGGAGGACCATTGCAATGATCATCGATTCGATTGCGCATCTGGAGGATTACAAGGCAGTGCTGCCGTATCTGGAAGAAGGACTGGCAGCCGTGAAGAAGAATGGGACGGATCTGATCGGAAAGTTTCCGTTCGAGCATGGCTTCTACATGATCCAGGAAGGAAAGACGAAGCCGCTTTCCGAAGGAGACTTCGAGTCTCATCAGAAGTATATCGACCTGCAGATCATCCTGGAGGGAAGCGAGGAAGTTGCCTGGCATGATGTCCGGGATCTGAAAGTGACGATTCCGTATGATGAAGCTGGTGATAAGCAGAAGCTTTCAGGAGATCGCGAACATCATATGCTGATTTCGAAGGGCATGTTCTGGGCGGCTTTCCCATGGGATGGACATCGGCCGGTATGCCATACGGATGAGCCTCATACGTATCGGAAGATTGTCATGAAGCTTCCGTATCAGAAAGCATTCTGATCGATCTGAATGAACACTTCAGCTGATTTTCCGGCTGGAGTGTTTTATGATTTTCACAAAAGAAGGAACGGAGGAGAGATCATGGGAACAATTGCACAATCCATGGAACAGCTGATCGGGCATACCCCTCTTCTGGAACTGACGCATTTTGAATCTGCATATGGCCTTTGTGCGAAGGTTTATGCCAAGATGGAGTGCTTCAATGCGACTGGTTCCATCAAGGACCGGGCAGCTCTCAGCATGATCGATGATGCCGAAGAGAGGGGCGTCCTGAAGCCGGACACGGTCATCATTGAGCCGACATCAGGAAACACAGGCATCGGACTTGCGGCGATCGGAGCCGTCAGAGGGTACCGGGTCATCATCGTGATGCCGGATACGATGTCGGCAGAACGCCGGAAGCTGATGAAGGCATATGGCGCAGAACTGGTCCTGTCGGATGGAAAGCTCGGCATGAAGGGGGCCATTGCGAAGGCGGAAGAACTGGCGAAGTCGATGGACCATGCCTGGATTGCCGGACAGTTCGTGAACCCGGCAAACTGGAAGGCACATTACCGCACGACGGGGCCGGAAATCTATGAGGCACTGGATGGAATGGTGGATATCTTCGTTGCCGGAGTGGGAACCGGAGGAACGATCACCGGCATCTCGAAATATCTGAGAGAGAAGAATCCATCGGTGAAGGTCATTGCGGTGGAGCCTGCTTCTTCGCCGGTGCTAAGCGGCGGAAAGCCGGGCCCGCATGCGATTCAGGGCATCGGAGCAGGGTATATTCCGGAAGTGCTGGATACGCATGCCTATGACGAAATTGCGGAAGTAAGCAATGAAGATGCGATCTCGACCGGAGCGGAATTCGGAAAGAAAGAAGGAGTTCTGGTCGGCATTTCCAGCGGAGCTGCGGTCTGGACAGCGCTTCAGGAAGCGAAGAAACCGGAGAATGCCGGGAAGCATATCGTCGTGATCTGCCCGGATTCCGGAGATCGGTATCTTTCGACGGCGATGTTCCAGGAGTGAGTCATGGAAAGAAAGGATCAGACACTTCTGAAAGAACTGAATGCGATCGGAAATGAGACGGTATGCGCGACATGCGAATATCCGGACCGGACGCATATCAAGGAAATTCTGAAGCTTGCCCAGGTAGTGATCCTGCCAGGGTTCTTCCATTATCAGGGCCTCAGTCAGGAAGCGGCGATTGCAAGGCTGAGAATGGATCTAAGAAAAGAGCTTCAGATCTGCTTCTGTATGGATGACGATAAGCGGGATCCGGGAGATGTTGCAGAACAGTTTCTCGAAGGACTTCCGGAGATCAAGAAATCGCTGATTACCGATATCCAGGCAATCTATGACGGTGATCCTGCGGCCAAGTCAAAAGCAGAAGTGATTCTATGCTATCCGGGCTTCTATGCCATCTGCATCTATCGGATTGCCCATAAGCTGATCGAGCTGAAAGTGCCCTTCATTCCCCGGGTGATGACCGAGTATGCCCATGAAAAGACGGGCATCGACATCAATCCTGGTGCACGGATCGGAGATTATTTCTGCATTGACCATGGCACTGGCATCGTCATCGGCGAGACCGCAGTGCTTGGCCATCATGTAAAGCTGTATCAGGGCGTGACGATCGGAGCGAGGAGCTTTGATCTGGATGAGAATGGCCTGCCGGTGAAGTCCGGCAAGCGGCATCCGGATCTCGGTGATTATGTCATCGTCTATGCCAATGCGACGATTCTCGGCGGAGATACCGTGATCGGGGACCACAGTGTCATCGGCGGAAATGTCTGGCTGCTGGAATCTGTACCGGCGGGCAGCCATATCACTTACCGGGTGAAATAACCGGAACAGGAGTCTTCCTTCATAGGAGGCCTCCTTTTTTCCGGAAAAGCAGTTATTTTTCTTTTTCCTGCGGTTAATTTATAATATGCACGTATGCAGCAGATACTGATAGCAGATCGCAGAGTTCAATTCTGCGAAAAAATGAAACAGGTACTTGAACAGGAAGGCTACGAAGCCGCGACGGTTACCGATCGGGAGATGGCGCTTCGGGCGATTGCCCGGATGAAGTTCGATCTTCTCGTGGTCGGCGATGATCTCGCTTCGGATCCGCAGGAGATTGCGGCATTCCTGCGCAGAGTTCCGCCGACGATGGCGGTGCTGATGCTGGAAGGAGATTCGGCAAAAGGATACGAGCATGCCTTTCGGAGTGCCGGGGCAGATCAGGTCCTTGTATCTCCGTTCACGTACCGGGATTTTCTGAATGCGGCTGAGAGCCTGATGAAGGAAGAACATATATCGGCAGTCATGCCGCCGCTGCCCAATGAACCGGAGAAAAAACAGCCTGCGGTCCTGGGGGCAGATGGGAAACCGGTCCGCAAAGCCAGAACCGTACCGCCTGAAGTTCCCGGAAATGCAGCGAAGAAGGAAGCTCCGGCAGTTCTCGGTGCGGATGGAAAGGCAGTAAACAGCAGTCTCAGCACACCGGAATATCAGATCCCGGAAGAGACTGCAGAGGAGCCGTTCAGAGGTCAGGAAGATACGGATTCCGTGACGATTCCTACGATTGTGGCGCCGAAGACGGAAGCAGAGAAGATCCATCCGATTCCGCTTCCGGAGACTGAGAAACCGGCCGAGAAGACGCAGGTGATCCATACCGTCAGAGAAGCAGAGCAGCAGCCTCCGGTTCATGAAAGAACCGAGAAAAAGGAAGAAGCGAAGCCGAAGAAGAAAGTACGGAAGGTCGAGCAGACCCCGGAGCAGAAGAAGAAAGCGAAAAAGAAGAAGATCCGCACGCGGGTCATTCTGACGATCGTGCTGGCGATGATTCTTCTGGTAGTCGGCGGTGGGTTCTATATCCGCTATAACCTCAGAGGCGTGCCGGAGCTGGATCTCTCGAAGTTCGGCAATTATTCGAAAGCTTCGACGATCTATGATTCTGAAGGCAACTACTTCATGGATTACGGGTCGAATGAGAATGTCGACTGGGTGACTGCTGATGCGATTCCGCAGACGATGAAGGATGCGATTGTCTCCATTGAAGACAAGCGTTTCTATCAGCATCATGGTGTGGATATCAAGCGTACCTTGGGGGCTATCTGGGGACAGATCACCCATACTGCAAGCTATGGCGGTTCCACGATCACGCAGCAGCTGATCAAGAATACGTTCCTGACCCAGGAAGTTACCTATAAGCGCAAGATTCAGGAAATCTATCTGGCACTGCAGCTGGAGAAACGGATGTCGAAAGAAGAGATCCTGGAGTGGTATCTCAATACCGTATACATGGGCGGTTCGAACTACGGCATCAAGAATGCTGCAGAAGATTATTTCGGCAAGGATCTGGATGAGCTGACATTGCGGGAGTATGCATGTCTGGCCGGCATCGTGCAGAGTCCGAACAACTACAACCCTCGCACTGGCGATATGGATCTCTGCAATGCCCGCACGGATACCGTGCTGTATGCGATGCTGGACAACGGCAAGATCACGCAGGAGCAGTATGATGCGGCCATTGCCGATACGCTGGTCATCTCGGAAGAAGGGCGTACGACCCAGACCAGCGATACGTATTACGCAAATGCTTACTTCGTGGATTATGCCATGAAGGAAATCGCAACGAAGCTTCTGGAAGCGTCCGGCAAGGAGGTCACGGATGATTCGATTGCGGAAATGAAGCAGGATTTCCGCAATGGCGGCTATTCGTTCTATCTGACGATTGATCCGGATATTCAGAGCGAAGTGCAGACGGCTGCTTCAGAATATCAGAATTACCCGACCGCAGCGGACGGATCTGAAGCCCAGTTCTCGGCAGTGGTCATCGAGCAGTCGACTGGCGAAGTCAAAGCGATTGTCGGCGGCCGGGAGCAGGCAGACACGGCAGAAGGATACAACCGGGCAACCGATAGTACCCAGGCAGTCGGTTCCAGCATCAAGCCGCTCTCAGTCTATGCACCGGCAATTGAAACCGGCGACTACCCGGGCACTGTGGTGGATGATATGCCATATTCCATTCCGGGCTACGGAACGAATAATGGCTGGCCCTCGGGCGATTATACAGACGGACCGATCACGATGCGCAGGGCGCTGGAACTGTCTCATAACATTCCTGCAGCCCGCTTCATGCTGGAACACGTCGGCATCGACAAAGCATATGATTTCATGGTCAGCGAAGGCTTTGATGCCAATAACCTCACCAAGACGGCAGCTGGTCTGGCGCTTGGGGCAACGGATGTCACGACGCTGGAAATGGCAGGCGCGTATGCGACGCTGGCAAATGGCGGTGTCTATATCCAGCCACATTGCTATACGAAGGTGCTCAACCGGGCAGGGGAAGAGATTCTGAATGATGGTGCGATTGAGACGCATCGCGTCTTCTCGGAATCCACCGCATGGCTGACTACCGATATGATGCAGACGAATATGACGGAAGGCTTAGGTGTCAATGCCCGTCTTTCTTCCGTGACTTCTTGCGGAAAGACCGGCACCCATGAGCACCAGGTCATCAGCTTCGGCGGATATACGCATTACTACACGAGCTTCATGCGTATTTCGACGGATAACTACACGAGCTTCACGAACAGTTCTTCCTACTACCAGGCGGCTCCGCTCTGGAAGGCGTACATGGATCCGATCCATCAGAACAAGAATCTTCCGGATGCGGCGATCCAGAATAAGACGGCAGACGAACTTGGCATCATCCAGGTCCGTGTCTGCAACCAGACGGGACTTCTGGCAGGCCAGAGCTGTGAAGACTATGGCTATGCCATCACGGAATATGCGACCCCGGACAGTGCTCCGACTGAAACCTGCGAAGGACATGAAGTCGATGCTTCCCAGTATGGCTATGTCGATCCGGAAACCGGCGCCTGGGTGGATGGCGGCTGGTGGGATGAGTCCGGAAACTTCCATCCGTTTGAATGATCTGAAGGCACGTTTCCTGCACAAATGCAGAAAGCGTGCTTTTTTCTGCGCAGAGGGTCTTGTCTTGTGCGGGTTATGCGGACTGATCCGGATATGCTAGAGTGTCCGTGAGGGGAACTGCTGGCAGAACTCACCAGGAGTAAGACTGGCAAGATCATACGGATAAACTTCTGACTAATTGAAACTGGATTAATTCAGAATTTCTATAAAATATGAAGCAGGGAATCATCAGGATTCTTTGCCTGTTTATATTGCTAGGTGTCATAGTTAAATGAAAATGTCCCACACGTGATCAAATGAAAATGTCCCATTGATTTCATGTCTCTTCCGAACTAATGCATTCATCTGGAGGTGATCCGGATGAAGAAGATCAAAGACAAAGTCA
>Ga0256404_1002440_pt1 | contig 41109 bp, 28 predicted proteins | sample RumenRJG_01DNA_FD_185990 | JGI IMG/M metagenome (GOLD analysis project Ga0256404, IMG submission 185990) | Bovine rumen microbial communities from Lethbridge, Alberta, Canada - RJG_01 | ecosystem: Host-associated > Mammals > Digestive system > Stomach > Rumen | place: Canada: Alberta | collected... | reverse complement strand
TGATTTTAAGCCATTAGATTTTGTTCTACCTTGATCAGATATGTTATATTAACCCTGTTAAATAGATTATAAAACCTCGGAAAATATTATTTTAAAAAATATGTGAAGAAAAAATTGACATTCTTTACGGGGAGATTCCCCGCCATTTATTTATTGCTTTTTCTTGATTTCTGTGGTACGTTAATTTAGTTTAGGTGTAATCTAAAAATAAGGCTTTCAGGAGGTTTTGAAAATACATGAAACTGGGTATAGTTGGTTTGCCGAATGTCGGTAAAAGTACACTTTTTAATTCTCTTACAAAGGCGGGAGCGCTTGCTGCAAATTATCCATTTGCAACTATAGATCCTAATGTTGGTATCGTAACAGTTCCTGACAAGCGTCTTGATGTTCTTACAAAGATGTATAATTCTGCCAAGACAACACCGGCAGTTATTGAATTTGTTGATATTGCAGGCCTTGTTAAGGGAGCTTCCAAGGGTGAAGGGCTGGGCAATCAGTTCCTTTCAAATATCCGTGAATGTGACGCTATCGTTCACGTTGTAAGATGTTTTGATGATACAGATGTTGTTCACGTTGAGGGTTCTATCGATCCAATCCGTGATATTGAGACCATAAATATTGAGCTTATCTTCTCAGATCTTGAAGTTCTTGAGAGACGTATGGCGAAGACAGTTAAGCTGTCAAGAAATGACAAAATGGCTGCTAAGGAATATGAATTCCAGGAGAAGCTGAAGAAGCATCTTGAGGCTGATCAGCCGGTTAGAACATTTGAAATGTCAGATGATGACGATGAGAAGGCATGGCTTCACGAGTATAGCCTGCTTACCGCACTTCCTGTTATCTTCGCTGCAAATGTAGCCGAGGATGATATGGCTGATGAGGGTGCATCAAATGATTACGTTAAGAGAGTTCGTGAATATGCAGCAGAGACAAAGTGCGAAGTATTTACAGTTTGTGCCAAGATGGAAGAGGAGATCTCAGAGCTTGATGATGCAGAGAGAACAGAGTATCTTGAGGCACTCGGACTTACAGAGTCCGGTCTTGATAAGCTGATCAGAGCAAGCTACAGTCTGCTCGGACTTATCTCTTATCTTACAGCAGGTGAGACTGAGTCAAGAGCATGGACTATCAAGAAGGGTACAAAGGCTCCTCAGGCAGCAGGAAAGATCCATTCGGATTTTGAGAGAGGCTTTATCAAGGCTGAGGTTGTAAGCTATGATGATCTGATCAATTCAGGAAGCATGGTAGCTGCAAAGGAGAAAGGGCTTGTTCGTCAGGAAGGTAAGGAGTACGTTGTCCAGGACGGAGATGTAGTTCTCTTCAAGTTTAATGTGTAAACGAAAGGTGAATTAATGAACGGTATATTTTTTCCGGGACTCGGGATCAAATTTGGTTATGTTCCGTCGGGTTTTACCATTTTCGGACTGGAGATAAAGCTGTATGCGGTTGTGATCGCCATAGGCTTTATTCTGGCACTTCTGGTTTCAAGCCGCGAGGCAAAGCTCAGCGGACAGAGTGAAGAGACATATCTGGATTTCTTCCTCTGGCTGATCGTACCGGCTATCGTCGGTGCAAGAGTTTATTATGTAATATTCAGCTGGGATGAGTATTTCGTGAAAGGCAAAGGCTTCTGGAAGACATTTGTTGATGTGATAAATATCAAACAGGGCGGCCTTGCAATTTACGGCGGACTTATCGCAGGTGTTACGGTTGCATTTATCTTTAATAAGGTAAGGAAGCTCAGCCTTCCACTTATGGGAGATACGGTCTGCATGGGCGTTCTGATCGGACAGATACTTGGCAGATGGGGCAACTTTTTCAACAGAGAAGCATTCGGAGAATTTACAAATTCTTTCATTAGAATGGCAATCCCGGTTGACTACTTCCTTGAAGATGGATCATTTGATAATTATCTTGAGTGCGGCATTATAAATGAGAAAATGCTTCTCAATCCGGAAATGGTAAATGGTAAGGGTTGTATAACAGTTTATCCTACATTTCTTCTTGAGGGACTCTGGAATCTTGCAATACTTATACTGATATTTTGCTACAGAAGATATAAGAAGTTTGACGGTGAGCTGTCTCTTATGTATATCATGGGCTACGGCGCCGGAAGGTTTGTTGTTGAGTCACTGAGAACTGATTCGCTGATGGCAGGATCGTTTAAGGTATCTCAGCTGATCGCACTTATCTGTTTTATCGGAGCATTCATCATCCTCATCTGGAACAGGATAAGGATAGCCAGAGGAACAGTGCTGGCGTGCCATCCTGTAATGAAGGCTGTGAAGTCTGATGTAAAAGAGAAGACCTCTGAGATAGCAGGAGATGTGAAAAATAAAACTGCTGATGTGAAGGGAGAGGCGTCTGAAGAGACATCTGAAGAGAAGAGTACTGAAAAGAATGGTTCAGCTTCTGAGAAAAAGTTATCAACAACCACTGCTTCAAAGAAGCCGGGGCAGAAGGGCGGAAGTGGTAAGAAAAGCTCTTCTAAAAAGTGATTTAAAACATAAAAACACTTCAAAATCATAAAAAACATAAAATGGAGGGAAAATCCATATCACATGGGTTTTCCCTCCACTTTTTATGCCAAAACTAGATATTGTTATGCATGTTTTGTGGCAATACAAAATATAGCCATAGCCGCTGAAAAGCGGCTTTTTTGTTGTGAAAAACCACAAAAAATCGAGAAAAATTTTGTGAAAAATAGCATAAAAATATAGGGCTTTTATCGGAAAACGCACTTGAAAAAGGGAGGAATTTAATGTAATATTGTAGGCAAGTGGTGTGAAAGGGTGGATAAATCACACCAAGGGGAGCGAAGTGGTGGATAAGTTGTTTAAAATGTTGATAACTTGAAAACACCATTTGTTGATAAGATCAGAGCTTCGGGAAGAAAGATGAGAGGAGGAAGAGACTTTGTCCAGAAATATGATAGGCAATTTTAATCATAATATTGACGCTAAGGGCAGAGTTATCATTCCTGCTAAACTCAGAGATTCTCTCGGAAGACAGTTTGTTATGACGATAGGTTTTGAGGATTGTATCTATCTTTACAGCCTTGAGGAGTGGGACAAGCTTGCTGAAAAGCTGAGAGCACTCGGTAACAAGACTGATCTTGCAAGACAGATCAAGCGTCTCTTCCAGGCAAATGCCTGCGACAGCGAATTCGACAGCCAGGGACGTACACTTATTCCACAGAGCTTCAGAGAAGAACTTGATCTTGGTAAAGAGGTTGTTATCGTCGGAAATGGCGAGAAGGCCGAGATCTGGAGCAAGGAAACCTGGGAGAAGACATTTAACAAGCCAGAGTTTTCTAAGGAAAATCTCAAGAAGATGCTTGAAACGTCTGATCTTGAATTTAATTTTTAAGGACCATGCGCAGGCTGCGTAACTAAGTCCTCCGGAAATGGTGGTGAGAAGTGGTGGAATTCAGTCATGTGCCAGTTCTTTTAAATGAAGTAATAGAGAATCTGAATATTAAAAAAGACGGAATATATTTTGACGGTACCCTGGGAGGCGGAGGCCATTCAGGAGAGATACTCAAAAGACTTGGTCCTTCCGGAAGACTGATAGCTACTGATCAGGACAGAGAGGCGATAGAGTCTACGAGGGAAAGACTTAAGGAGTTTGGAGACAAGCTTACTATAGTAAAAGATAATTTCGTTAACATAGATGCAGTGCTGAAGAACCTTGGAGTGAAGGAAGTAGATGGAATACTTCTGGATCTGGGAGTTTCATCTTATCAGCTTGATAACAAGGACAGGGGCTTCTCCTACAGAGAAGATGCACCGCTTGATATGAGAATGGATAAGGACAGCGGTAAGACAGCTGAGGATATCGTAAATGATTATACGGCTGAGGAACTGACAAGGATCATCAGAGAATACGGCGAGGATCCATTTGCAGCGAAGATCGCAAGGACGATAGTTGCAGCAAGGGAGAAGGAAAGGATTAAGACCACATTTCAGCTGAATGAGATCATCAGATCGGCTCTTCCTGAGAAGGTTAAGAGAAAGGTCGGACATCCGGCAAAGCAGACGTATCAGGCGATAAGGATCGAACTCAATCACGAGCTTGAGGTTCTGGAACAGTCACTTGATAAAATGATAGATCTTCTGGCTCCGGGCGGAAGGCTTTGTATAATAACCTTCCATTCGCTTGAAGACAGAATAGTAAAGAATACATTTAGAAATGCAATGAATCCCTGCATATGTCCACCGGAATTTCCGGTATGTGTATGTGGAAGAAAGTCAAAAGGAAACATTATAACCAGGAAACCGATAGCACCGGGAGAGGAAGAGCTGAAGGTCAATCCGAGATCGAAGAGTTCAAAACTCAGGGTGTTTGAGAAACTGCACTGAGAAGCGTTTGGGAGGATGCTTTAGAGCAGTAAACGAGCAACTTAGGAACAGTATGGTATGGGTTTGCAGCATTTTGGATTTAAAATAAGAGGGAGTAGGGTTTAGAATGGAACAGAGAAGAGAAAATGTAAACAGTGCAAGAAGAAACGCAGCAGCATATTATATTGATGGAAGTACAGTAAGAAAGAGAGACATCTACTACAGCGCAGCACCTGCGTATATTCCTACAAGAAGGCCGAAGGCTTATCCTGACAGGACAAATGAGGCAGCTCCTCAGAGAAGACATGAGGCAGCTCCTGCAGTAAGACCTGAAAGAAGACCGGACACAGAGAGAAAACAGCAGAGAAGACATGCTGTTAAGGAACAGCCGGTAACATACAGAGTTTCAGCTATTAAGGCCGGAAAATCTCTTGCATTTGATTTTAAGTATACATTTTTCCTTGCAATTGCTATGATAGTTATGATAGCATCATGTGCGAACATGCTGAGAATGGAGAATCAGGTAGACAGCAAGAAGAGCAAGATCTCAGGCTTACAGAGCGAGATCAGAGATGCAAAGGCAGACAATGAGGCATTTGAGAACAGCCTTAATGATGCATATACTCTTGAAGAGATTTATAAGATCGCTGTAAATGAGCTTGGTATGGTTTATTCTCAGAAGGGACAGATTGTTTATTACGATGCTGCAAATGAGGACTATGTAAATCAGTACAGAGATGTTCCAAGTGCTGACTAAAGCTATTTGAATGGATCTGATGATATGAATTATAATAATGATGAAAGGGATGAAAGGAAATCCCGTCACAAAGTTAACAGACCGAGAAGAAAGGTGTTCCTCAGGAGAATGAGGATACACCTTCTTGTCGTTATGGGAATCATAACGATTGCGCTTATCGGAGTGGCTGTAAGGCTCATTCAGCTCAACGTCAAGAAGGGACGTGAGTATGCAGGGCGTGTGCTCAGCCAGAGAAATTATACAAGTACTGCGGTTCCTTACAAGAGAGGAGAGATCCTTGACAGAAACGGCAGTGTTCTTGCTATGAGCAGCAAGGTGTATAACCTTATCATTGAGCCGAAGAATATTCTGAGAGATGAAGAGAAGAAGGCTGCGACCGTTAAGGCGCTGGTTATGCATTTTGATGTTACCGAGGCAGAGCTTGAGAAGTACTTCGAGGATAAGAATTCGCTTTATGATGTTCTGAGAAAGGGACTTTCATACGAGCAGGTCAAGAAGTTCAATGAATACGCTAAAGAACAAGATGATGTTGTCGGCGTATGGTTCGAGGAGAGCTATGTCAGAAAGTATCCTAACGGCGTACTCGGATGTCATATGCTGGGCTTCGTCGTAGGCGGAAATGTCGGACTCGGCGGTATCGAGGGTGAATACAATGAATACCTTAATGGTGAGGATGGACGTACCTACGTTTACCTTACCGATGACTATACAACACAGAAGATCACTGAGGCGGCAAAGGATGGAGATACTATAGTAACCACCATTGACGCTGAGGTTCAGAAGATAGTTCAGGAAAATGTAGATGAATATATGAATACTGTCGGTGCAGAGAATGTTTCGGTACTTGTTATGGATCCGAATACCTGCGAGATACTTGCACTCTGCAACGGACATCATTATGATCCAAATGATGCATATGATACAAAATATCTCAGGTATCAGTTCGCAACTGCATCTGATGCAGAATTCGAGCAGATCATGAAGAATATGTCTGATGATGACAAGGTAGACAGATTAAACCAGCTCTGGAGAAGCTTTGTTGTAAGCGACTGCTTTGAGCCGGGATCAACCTATAAGGTATTTACAGTTTCGGGAGCTCTTGAGGACGGAGTTCTGAACGGTTCGGAAACATTTTACTGTGATGGTTCACAGGTGGTTGCAGGAATTGATATCTCCTGCGTAAATCAGGACGGACACGGAATGCTTACTGTATCCGGAGCAATCGAAAACTCATGCAATGACTGTCTTATGCAGATTGCCGAGATGGAGGGACCGGATACATTTGATAAGTACCAGGAGCTTTTCGGCTTCGGACAGAGAACAAATGTAGATCTTCCGGGAGAGCAGAGTGAAGCTTCGCTTTCTTCTCTTATATTTCATAAGGATACACTTAATCCGGTTGAGCTTGCTACATCTTCCTTCGGACAGGGCGTTACAGTTACTATGATGCAGCTGGGAACAGCATTTTGTTCTGCTATAAACGGAGGCTACTATTACAAGCCGCACGTTGTAAGCAAGATCGTTGACAACAACGGAAATCTTGTTAAGAACTTTGATAAGATCCTTGTAAGAAGAACAATTTCCGAGGAAACCTCTGATACAATGAGAGGAATTCTCAAGAAGGTTGTTACTGACGGTTCAGGTTGGAGAGCTGCGATAGACGGCTATTCAATCGGCGGTAAGACCGGTACAGCTGAGAAGCTTCCTAGAGGAAATAATAAATACCTTCTGTCCTTCATCGGATTTGCACCTGTTGAAGATCCGAAGGTTGTGGTATACTGCGTTGTTGATGAACCGCATGTTGATCTGCAGTATCTTACAGGTGCCGGAGCAGAAGTATTCCATATGATCGCTGAGGACCTGTTCCCTTACATGAATATTTATAAATCCGACGATGTATATGCAGGTGATGGAGAATATGATCCTGCGGTTCCTATATATAATGGAGAAATTCCTGAAAATGATGTTGCAGGAGACGGAATAAACGATTATGATTCCATAGGTGCAACATCTCTTGATGATGATGGTTCAGGAGGCTATTATGATGCTTCACCATCGGATGCATCAGAATAATTAGGCAGGGAGGATAAATAAAATGCTATTGCCTGAAGAGTTATTACCCAGAGTAGATATTGCGAGTGATATCGCCTGGCCGGCGCTGGCTGCATTTGTGATATGCGTTATTTTATGCAAATTAATGATACCGGTGCTTCACAGGCTGAAGTTCGGACAGTTTATCAGAGAAGAAGGACCTGAATCCCACAAGGCTAAGGCCGGTACTCCTACAATGGGCGGTATAATGATATTTGCTTCATTTGTAGCTGTGGGAATATATCTTTCAACAAAGTACTCAGAGGTTATTCCTGTTCTTATCGTGGCAGGAGGCTTCGGACTCGTAGGCTTTGCTGATGATATCATCAAGATCGGCTTCAAGAGATCTGAGGGACTTACACCTTTACAGAAGATGGCAGGACAGTTTATAGTAACTGCGTGCCTTGCTGTATATTTACATTTTGACAGAGATGATGCTACAGTGATCAGGATTCCATTTGCAGATACAACAGTTGATCTCGGATGGTTCTATTATGTGCTTATCTTTGTAATGGTTATCGGAACTGTTAACGGATCGAATTTTACTGACGGACTTGACGGACTTGCAACCTCGGTAACATCGGTGATAGCAGTATTCTTTACAGTTGCCGGTGCGCTCTACGGTTTCGTAGGCATCTCGGCAATCTCAGCTGTAATGCTTGGATCCCTTCTTGGATTCCTCGTATTCAACTGTCATCCGGCTAAGGTTTTCATGGGAGACACAGGTTCACTCATGCTTGGCGGATATACAGCAGCGGCTGCAATAGTACTGAGACAGCCATTTATTATAATTATTGTTGCATTTATCTATCTTATTGAGGTAGTTTCAGTTATAATACAGGTACTTGTCTTCAAGGCTACACACGGCCAGAGAAGATTTTTCAGAATGGCACCTATACATCATCATTTTGAACTCGGTGGTTGGGAAGAAACAAAGGTTGTTACAATGTTTACTCTGGTAACAACAGTATTGATGATGGTAGGCTTTATCGCACTCTAATGAGGAGAATGGAGGATAAGGATGAAAGGTAAAAAGGTTATAGTAGCAGGTGCGGGAAGAAGCGGACTCAGTTCTGCAGGACTTCTTCTTAGAAATGGAGCAAATGTAATCCTTTTTGATGAGAATGTAAATATTGATAAAGAGGCTCTTCTTAAGGGCTTTTCAGATAATGATAATATCAGTATCGTGACAAAGGAACTGTCAGAGGAGAATCTAAGGATGCATTTATAATGGTAATAAGTCCGGGAATCCCTGTAGACAGTGAATTCGTACTGAAGGTAAAGGAGCACGGCATCCCTGTATGGAGCGAGATCGAGCTTGCTTATTATTTCAATAAGGGACGTATAGCAGCAATTACCGGAACAAACGGTAAGACTACAACAACCACTCTTGTAGGAGAGATCTTTAAGAGCTATAGCGATAACAGCGTAGTTGTAGGAAATATCGGAATACCATTTGCAAAATTTGCAGATTCAACTGATGAGAAGACTCTGGTTGCAGCTGAGATAAGCAGCTTCCAGCTTGAGACAATACATAATTTCAGACCTGAGGTTTCAGCTATACTTAACCTCACACCTGATCATCTTAACAGACATCATACATTTGAGAACTACGCAAGAGCAAAATACGACATCACAAAGAATCAGACAGAGAAGGATGTCTGCGTACTGAATTATGATGACCCTGAAACAATGGCCAGAAAGGACTATGTAGAGAAGGCAAGAGTAGTACTCTTCAGCAGAACTACAGTGCTTCCTTCAGGCGTTTATGTTAAGGATGGCGCTATCTATGTAAAGGATACTCCGGACAGTGAAGAGGAATTCGTTATAAAGCTTAGTGATATACTTATCCTTGGCGACCATAATGTAGAAAATGTACTTGCAGCAGTTGCTGTTACTTACTATATGGGCATCTCTGTCGAGGTTATAGGCAAGGTTATCTCAGAGTTTAAGGGTGTTGAGCATAGAATCGAGTTCGTTCGTGATATTGGCGGAGTTTCGTATTATAACGATTCAAAGGGAACAAATCCTGATGCAGCCATCAAGGCTCTTAAGGCTATGAAGTCTACAACCCTCCTTATCGGCGGAGGATATGACAAGGGCTCAACCTATGATGAGTGGGTAAATGAGTTCAAGGCAAAGGTAAGATATCTTGTTCTTATCGGAGCAACAGCTGATGCTATCGCTAAATGTGCGAAGAATCATGGTTTCAATAATATAGTATTTATGGATACACTGAGGGATGCAGTTCTTTTCTGCAACGAGCATGCAATGCCTCAGGACAGTGTGCTCTTATCACCTGCCTGCGCTAGCTGGGATATGTTTAAGAGCTATGAAGAAAGAGGAGAACTCTTCAAGAAATATGTAAATGAGCTTGAGGAGCCTGGAAAGAATTAACCTTTGATAAGAGAAAACCGGCGGATACTGTCTGAAAGACTAAAGTGCCGGAAAACTTTGGATAGTCCGACTTAAGGAAGACTGAGGGGGAAGAAAATTGGCAGCAAGAAGACGTAAGAGAAATTCATCATATTTTCTGGCCGGAACATATTTTGATTATCCGGCACTTTTCCTTACGCTCTTTTTAACTGTTTTCGGCCTTATAATGGTTTACAGCGCAAGCTCTTATGTCGGAAGAATGGCGGGAGACGCGGCATATTATTTTAAGCGTCAGGGTCTGGTCGCTCTTCTTGGAGTGATACTTATGGTCGTTGTATCGTACATAAGATATCAGAAGCTTAGATATTATGCTCTTTTAATCGCTGTTGCATCGTTCCTGCTGCTCATGCTCGTGCATTTTGCGGGTTCATCGGAGAACGGTTCTACAAGATGGCTCTCTATTGCAGGTTTTACCTTCCAGCCATCGGAGATAGTAAAGGTTGCCATAGTAATTTACATGGCGCACGTTCTTACTAACTTCAGCAGGGCACTTAACAATATCTTTGATACAGCAAAGATCTTTGCCGTGCCGATAGCGCTCATCATTCCGATCGCTATCGAAAACTTAAGTTCAGCCATCATTTGCGGAGTCATAATGGTTGGTATGTGGTTTATAGCTACACCGAAGCTTAGGTACATCATTATCATTGGTATAATCGGTGTTCTGGGTGTGCTGGTATTTATCATGAAGGCGGGCTACAGAGGAAACCGTATCGATGCATGGCTTCATCCGGAGACCTCGGATAACGGATATCAGACAATGCAGTCTTTATATGCCATTGGTTCAGGCGGACTCTTCGGAAGAGGGCTTGGACAGAGCATTCAGAAGATGGGCTTCATCCCTGAGGCACACAATGATATGATCTTCTCGGTAATCTGCGAGGAAATGGGTATCATCGGAGGCATCGGACTGATCGTTGTATTTATAATGCTCCTGTGGCGTTTCAGAATAATCGCCGAGGGTGCACCTGACCGTTTTGGAAGTCTGATCGTTTCAGGCATCATTATCCATATCGGCTTCCAGGTAGTCGTAAATATGTGCGTTGTAACAAATATAATGCCAAATACCGGTGTAACACTTCCGTTCATCAGCTACGGAGGAAGTTCACTGCTCTTTCTCCTTATTGAGGTCGGCATAGTGCTCTCGGTTTCAAGACAGATACGTCCTTACAGAGAGAAGCCGGTCAAGGCTCTGAAGGAGGCGTAAATGAAAAAACTGCTTATTGTTTTAGCAATCGTACTCCTTGTTCTCGGCGGAAGCTTTCTGTACATCAGTACATACAAGCTTAAGAAGGTAAATGTTACCGGCTGCGAGTATTCCTCCGAGGAGCAGGTCAGAAAGGCCGTACAGGATTACGCATATATGAATAACACTATTTTCCTTTACTGGAGGAATAAAATGAAGCCTATAACCGGCATTCCTTTCGTGGCTAAGCTGGATATAGAATTCGCAGCAAAGGGAGAGGTAAATGTTACCGTTTACGAGAAGAAGATAGCGGGCTGTATCGAATATATGGAGAGATTCATTTATTTCGACAAGGACGGTATAGTGCTCGAGGCTTCAGGTGACAGAAAGGCGGGAGTACCATTTATCGACGGACTGGTTTATGACAGCTGGGAGATGGGAAAGAAGCTGCCTGTAAAGGATAGCGACAAATTCGCTCAAATCCTTACGGTCACACAGCTCAAGGAAAAATATAACCTTGATATCGATGGTATAACATTTACAGCTGAGAATGAAATTGTACTTCATGTTGGAAAGATAGATGTCGAAGCTGGGAACGGAAAATATCTTGCGGTTCAGATGATGAACCTTGGAAGCATCCTGAAGGAGCTTGAAGGAAAGTCCGGAGTACTTTATATGAAGGATTTCAGCTCTGATGATGGTGTAGCAAGCTTTAAGACAACCCAGATGCTTGAAAATGAGGCAAAGAAGGAGGCTGAAAAGAACAAGAAAAAGGATAAGGACAAAGAGAGTAAAGAGGGAAAAGAAGATACTGACGGATCAGAGGGAAGTGATTCAGAGGGCTCAGACGATTCGGGGGATTCGGATGACTCGGATTCGGATGACTCGGATTCGTATGATGATTCGGATGATTCATATGACGATTCAGACTCGTATGATGACTCTGACAGTTATGATGATTCGGATGATTCGGACGATTCATATGACGATTCAGACTCATATGATGATTCGGACAGTTATGACGAATAGAAAATATTAAAAATATCTTTATTGTTTATCATTAAAAAATAAATGTTTTTAGGTTGATTATTTATTAAAAAAAGATTATTATATAACGTAGTGTGTCTTTGGGGCGGTATGACTTTAAGGACAATAACCATATTTTATGATATATGCGTTATATGAATATAGAGGGTAGAAATTATTTTTAAGGAGGACAGAACCTTGCTCGAGATAAAATCTAATGACGAAAAAACACCTGCAAGAATACTTGTTATCGGAGTCGGCGGTGCCGGAAATAATGCCGTAAACAGAATGATCGATGAGAATGTTGAGGGAGTAGAGCTTATCGCTATCAATACAGATAAGCAGGCACTTTCACTCAGCAGAGCAACTACAAAGATACAGATCGGTGAGAAGCTCACTAAGGGACTTGGTGCAGGAGCTAAGCCTGAGGTTGGTGCTAGTGCCGTTGAAGAAAATAGAGAAGAGATAAATGACATCATTAAGGATTCCGACATGGTATTCGTTACCTGCGGTATGGGCGGCGGAACAGGAACAGGTGCAGCTCCTGTTGTTGCAGAGATCGCTCGTAATCTTGGAATTCTTACAGTTGGTGTTGTAACAAAGCCATTTTCATTTGAAGGAAAGCCACGTATGAACAATGCAATCAATGGTATTGCAAAGCTTCGTGAGAATGTAGATACACTTATCGTTATCCCAAATGATAAGCTCCTTCAGATCTGTGATAAGAGAACAAGCATTCCTGAAGCTCTTAAGAAGGCTGATGAAGTTCTTCAGCAGGGTGTTCAGGGCGTTACTGATCTTATCAACAAGCCAGGTCTTATCAACCTCGACTTTGCTGATATCCAGACAGTAATGAGAGACAAGGGTATCGCTCATATCGGTATCGGTAAGGGAAGCGGCGATAACAAGGCAGTTGATGCTGTTAAGACAGCTATGGAGTCTCCACTTCTTGAGACAACAGTTAACGGCGCATCAGATATCATTGTAAATATTTCAGGTAATGTTGGTCTTGTAGAAGCTTACGATGCTATCACATACCTTACAGAGGTTGCCGGCGACGGAGCAAATATCATCTTTGGTACAGTTGATAATGATATCGTAGGTGATGATGTAAGCATCACAATCATTGCTACAGGTCTTGAGAGCAGTGATAAGGGTGGAGTTAAGATCACATCATCAGTTAACAGACCTTCATCTGTTATCTCAAATGACAGAAAGACTATCAGCCAGCCTGTTTTCGGAAATAAGCCAAAGGCAGGAGCACAGCCTGTTCCACTTAATATTCAGCACAGTGTACAGCAGCCTGTTCAGACACAGCCTGTAATGTCACAGCCATCATCAATTCAGGCTCAGCCGGTTAAGCCTGCTACAAATGTAGCTGCTCAGAACATTCAGAGCACAGCAAATGCTGCAGCTCCTGAGAAGAAGCCTACACCGATGAGAAACAATGGTCAGTCTATCAAGATTCCTGATTTCCTTAAGAGAGGCTAATTGACTGATATAAGTTTTGCTTAGCAAATATTAAATCTTCAGGCGAGAGTCATACGACTCTCGCCTTTTTTTGACCGGCAGATCCGGGAAACTATATAAATTAATATTCAGGGTTTTATTTTAAACTTCAAAATGCTATAATGGTTTCCGTATTTTGTAAATTTGCGAAAATCCGAAAAGGAACAGAAAGTAATGTTAAATGATATAAAGGTCAGTGTTATCATTCCATATTACAACAATGTGGATACAATCAGAAAAGCGATAAGATCTGTCGGCTCAAGGGATTATGGATATGAGATAATCCTTGTTGATGCATCGATGTCATTTGACAGAGATCATTTCGGAATTTCTAAAAATGAGAATTTCAGCGTGGTAAGCTCCGGTAAGAAGATGGATGTTGCAAGTGCCAGAAACCTCGGCGTAGAAAAGGCAAGAGGTGAGTATGTGGCGTTTCTTGACGCGGACGACTGGTGGGAGTACGGAAAGCTGGACAAGCAGATCCTTACCATGGAAAAGGCTAAGCAAGAGAACAGTGATATAAAGCTATGCTTTACCGCAAGAAGACTCTGCAGTGAGGACGGAAGAAGAAGCAGAAAGGTTATAGAAGCACCACGTAAGGTGAACTATAAGAAGCTTCTCAGAAGTAATTTCATAAGCTGTTCGTCAGTGCTGATACCAAGAGAACTCATGCTGAAATATCCTATGAAGGGCGGAAATCTTCACGAGGATTATCTGTGCTGGCTGGAAATACTAAAGGATGGAGGAACAGCCTGCGGTATAAATGAACCGCTTCTAAATTACCGTTCCTACAGAGCCAGCAGATCCGGTAAGAAGATCAATTCGGCACTTATGACATACAGAGTGTACGTGAAGGCAGGACTGCCTGCATTGTCACGTTTGTGGCATATGGTAACTTATACATATTATGGGTTCAGGAAGTATCTATAACATTCAGCGTCCTTTGCAGGATTAATGTTATGGTGATCCGTAAACTTGAAGAATATATAAAAATATAACGGCATTATCTTCTTGATAATGCATGGAGGATACATGAACAAGAAAAGGTCTGAGGATGGAAAGGCGGAGAAACTGATCGAGGAGCTTATCCGCGACGTCAGTGAAGCACAGAACGTACCGCTTTCCCAGGGCAAGGTCATTATAAATAAAGACGAATTTATTGAAAAGCTTGAAAATATCGAGCAGATGCTCAGAACAGAGCTTGGCGTATATCGTGAGATCAGCGATAAGCGCGCAAGGATAATCACAGATGCTGAGAATGAAGCTGAGAATATTATCTATGAGGCGGAAAGAAGCGCCAGCAGGATCAGGGTTTCAAAAAGAAGAAAGGATGAGGTTCTTCCTTTTAAGGTTTCCGATCTTACAAGAGAGGATAAGGAGACACTCAGAACCGCAAATGATATCTATGCGGCGTCCCTCATTTATACAGATGAGATGCTTACCGAGGTTGACCACCTTATAAATAATGCATACGAGGTTATCCAGCTTGAATACGAGAAGGTCATCCATACTTTAAAGCAGAAGATAGAAAACATTTCTTCAAATAAAAATGAACTGATGAGCAATCTCGGCGAGCTGAGTAAAAATGACAGATACAGCCAGATTCTTGAGCTGTCGCAGCTTCTCTCAAATGAGATCTACGTTGAGAAGGCTAAGCAGAAGGCTCGTGAGGAGGAGGCTCTTAACCAGCTGAAGATCAGCTTTGACGAGGATACAGCCTTCAAAGAAGAGAAGGATGAAAAGCCGGTCATTAATCCTGACAGAACCCAGGTTAAGATCAATGTCAAGAGAGCTGAGGCAGACGACATCAAGAAGATAAAGGCAAAGAAGGTAAATAAAAATGCTTAAGCCATACAAAAGAAAGATAAATTATTATGAAACAGATCAGATGAAGGTTGTTCATCATTCCAATTATGCTAGATTTATGGAAGAGGCAAGACTGGATCTGATGGAGCAGGTCGGACTGCATTACGATACTATGGAGGAGAAGGGTATCATAATCCCTGTCCTCGATATCAGCTGCAGGTTCAGATATGCTGTTCATTACGGAGACGAGATCGTTGTGATCCCTAAGATCACAAAGATCACACCGGTTAGATTTTCATTGACGTATGAGATCAGAGATGCAAAGACCAACGAGATAAGGTGTGAGGGGACATCAAGTCATGCATTTGTAAATTCTGAATTCAGACCTATGAATATAAAGAAAGCATTTCCTGAGGAGTATAAAAAGCTTGAGGAAATGCTGGTGAAAGAAGACGGCGGACAGTAAGCAAAAGGTGTTTTATGTCTGCACAAAAAGTGAAAGGTGAAAGATATGATTGAGAAGAACGGAAAGAAGATTGAATTCTCATGCGAGGTTTTTCCTCCAAAAAGAAATGAGGATATGTATGAGATTTATAAAACACTGGACGAGATCAAACTCCTCGGACCGGATTTTATAAGTGTAACCTACGGCGCAGGCGGCAGCAACAGCAAAAGAACCGCCCAGATCGCAACATATATTGAAAATATCTGCGAGATCCGCGCACTGGCTCATGTAACAGCTGTAGGCGTAAATCCTGAGAAGCTTCAGGATATGCTTCAGGAGCTTAAGAAGAAAAATGTTACAAGAATCCTTGCTCTTCGCGGTGATAAGCCAAGAGATATGACAGAAGAGGATTTTGAGGCAAGACATTATAAGAATGCATCAGACATCATTAAGATCATCAAAAATGAAGGCGGATTTAAGATCGCAGCTGCATGTTATCCGGAGAAGCATCCGGAAGCAGAAAGCGTAGAAAAAGATATTGAGTTCCTTAAGTACAAGGTGGAATCCGGAGCGAATGAGCTTATCACACAGATGTTTTTCGATAATTCAAAGTTCTATGACTTTATGGATAAGCTTCAGGCTGCAGGCATAAATGTTCCTGTTCACGCAGGTATCATGCCTATCACTGCTGCAAAGCAGCTCGGAACCAGTGTATCGCTTTCAGGCTCATCTATCCCGACAACACTCAGCAACCTTATCGCAAAATATACAGATGATCCTGTATCAATGCGTAAGGCAGGCATCGAGTATGCGATCAAGCAGACAGAAGATCTTGTAGCAAATGGAGTTGATGGAGTACACATCTACTGCATGAACAAGAGCGATGTAACCAGACAGATCTATGAAGCAGTATTATATGATCTGGCATAAAGCAGGAATAAATAAGTAAATAGACGTCCGGCTGAAATACTATTGCAGCCGGACGTCTTTGATTTCTTTAACTAATCAAATTCTAATTCAACATATTAAAATAATTCTTCATATAGTATTCAGTATACTACCTGCACACATTCTTTCTCTTATATCTTTTGTTAACATATAGCTCCTCGTCAGCCTTCATCATCACCTCTTCAAGCTTTACTGTCGTATTGCAGATAAACTCCGTAAATCCATAGCTGAATTCGATAAAATACGGCTTGTTAACCGTTTCATTTACCTTCGCAGAATTACTGTCCAAAAGCTTCTTTATATTCTCTGCGGAATCCTCGTCAACATCAAGAGAGAAGCTGACGAATTCATCTCCTCCGATCCTTGCAATGAGGGAATCCTCCGGAAAGCTCTTCTTCAGCGTATCGGCGATGCTCCTTAAAGCAAAGTCGCCCTCTTTATGTCCGAAGATATCATTTACCTGCTTCAGATTGTTCATATCGATAAAAGCTATAAGGCATCTGACACCTGAATTATATGGATTGACGAGCATGCTTTCAGCCATTTCGAAGAAACCACGCCTGTTAAGAAGCCTGGTCAGCTCATCGGAAATGTAGAGAGTATTCAGCATGTCATTTTTAATGTTGATCTCGTTCATCGTTGATGTAAGCCGGTTCTGGATGCTGTACTGCTGATCGATCAGCGAGATGAATTTGAGCGCAGTTCCAAGCTGCAGACAGCTTGAATAAATATAAGGAAATGTATCCAGATCGGCCTCGCAGATGAAAAGTCCGTGCTGCTCATCATTTGTATATATCGGTGTTATGACAAGAGTCGAGCGCGTGCCGTCATTTGTATATTCATTCATGAAAAGCTTGTCGGTTGTGACAAGGTTGCTGTTGTCAAAGGTCGTGATCTTTCCGTATTTTGAGAAGGCTTCGAAAACCAGCTGCTTTGGAGTTTCCCAGCTGCCGTCCGGAAGCATCTTCACAGGATCGTCATTATAGAGATAAATGTATGAGCTCTTGAAGCCGCTCTGGTTCAGCTTATCAAGTATCAGTCTGAAGCACTGTGTTTTGTTGCCCTTTGTTATCAAGGTATCCTTAGTGATATTTTCGGAATTCCAGATATTGGTTTTATATTCGTTTAGTATCTCGATATTGCTTCTTCCAAGGTTGTTGGAAAGCTGGATAACTGCAGTCGTGAAAAGCTCGGAAAGCCGGCTTTTGATGCTGCTGTCAAGCGCCAGATGCTTAAGACATTCGTTAAGCTTTGAGATAGCATTTGTAAGTCTGATATGTGAAAAATAATGATGCACGATAGGATCCATATAAACCTTGTTCAGGGCCGAGATCACATCATCGGTGGAATATTTATCGACATCGCCTTTAGCAATCTCCGCAAACATCAGGAAGAACGGATTAAGGCATCTGTAGAGCTTCTCGGAATAAAATGAATCAACATGCTCCTTCATGAAGAAGGACTTGAACATTTCAAGTATTGTTGTACTGTCAAGGTCGCTGAGGCTGCGGTTGACATCCTTAAGAAAATCCTTCTCCGATACTGCATCAGCCGGGCAGGACTGGCGCGGAATATAGTGCGAATGAAGAACATTTTTCGTAGTCGTACCGGTCTGCAGAAGATGAATGGCTTCGTAGATCGAATTATATCCGAGATCCATGGAATTGGTGTCCACAGTAGTAAGCGGAGGGAAGAGAGTAAGTGAATCGATCGAATTATCAAAGCCTGTGACAAGGATATCCTTGCCGACCACAAGGCCTCTCTTGGTTATGGCTTTGTAGCCGCCCTTGGCCATCTGATCATTTGCAAAAACTATAGCTTCGATATCTGGATTATCGTTAAGAAGCTTATCGACTATCTCTTCGGAATACTCTGAGAAATTGCCGTAAGCAACCAGATCCTCGCGGTATTCGATAGAATTCTCTGCGAGAACTTCCTTATAAACGTTAAATCTTTCCCTCGCGTCATCATTTTTAAGACGACCGCTGACGAAACCAATCTTTTTTTTGTTGTGTCCTTTAATGATATGTTCAACTATCTCACGCATGCCTGTACGGCTTTCTGTATAAAGGCATGGATAGCCGGGAACCTCGATCTCAAGAGTGAGTATCGGGATGTCAAAGCTGTCGAGGAACTCCTTGTTGTCCTCCACAGTAAGAAAGCTTCCGATAGAACCTATGGAAACTATGAGCGCATCAAGTGTATGACTGTTTGCGTAATAGAAGATTGAATTATACTGATAATCATATTTGGCATTTACCGGGTCATTATAAGAAGCATTAAGGAACATTCCCGGAAAAATGACCAGATTGACATCTGCCTCGCGGGCTGCGTAGATGACGCCCTTGCATACTTCAAAGGCGTAGCTGTTATCAAGGTGACAAGTGAAAAAACCGATCGTGGGTCTGTCTTTTTTCAATTTTATACCTCCCTGAAGGAATTTCTACTCCGTTGAAACTGAAGATTCGGTAAACCGCATCTACATCAAATTTTAGCATGATAAAAATGAATAAACAAGCGCCATAAATACATTATTTTTATCTTATTTCTATCTTCAGAAAAAGTTTACAAATGGTTTACAAAATAAACTATTTACTCTATAATGATTTCGAATTAAAGTAGAGTAAGAATATTCTGGGAACTAAGAGGAAAATATATTAAAGTTAACTTCAGGAGGAAAAAAGATGGATTACAAGAAGGCCGGCGTAGATATCGAAGCAGGATACAAGTCAGTTGAATTAATGAAGGATGCTGTTAAAAGTACGGTTCGTCCGGAGGTACTGGGCGGAATCGGAGGCTTTGCTGGAGCATTCAGCCTTGCTAAGATCAAGGAAATGGAGGACCCTGTACTGCTTTCAGGTACAGACGGATGCGGTACCAAGGTAAAGCTGGCATTTCTTATGGATAAGCATGATACTATTGGTATTGATGCTGTAGCAATGTGCGTAAATGATATCGCATGTTCAGGTGGAGAACCGCTTTTCTTCCTTGACTATATTGCATGCGGAAAGAATTATCCTGAGAAGATCGCAACTATAGTTGGCGGTGTTGCAGAGGGCTGCAGACAGTCAGAGGCAGCACTTGTTGGCGGTGAGACTGCAGAGCATCCGGGACTTATGCCGGAGGATGAGTATGACCTTGCCGGATTCGCAGTTGGTGTTGTAGATCGTAAGGATATGATCACAGGTGAGACGATCAAGCCGGGAGATACTCTTATCGGTATCGCTTCAACAGGCGTTCACAGCAACGGCTTCTCACTTGTAAGAAAGGTATTCGAGATGACTAAGGAGTCACTTGATACATATTATGATGAACTTGGAAAGACACTCGGAGAAGCACTTATCGCTCCGACAAGAATATATGTAAAGGCTCTTAAGGCAGTTAAGGCAGCAGGAGTTACAGTTAAGGGCTGCAGCCATATCACAGGCGGCGGTTTCTATGAGAATATTCCTCGTATGCTTCCTGAGGGAGTTAAGGCGGTGGTTAAGAAGGATTCTTACACAGTTCCTCCAATCTTTAAGCTTCTTGCCAAGACAGGAGATATTGATGAGCATATGATGTACAATACATTTAATATGGGTATCGGTATGGTACTTGCAGTTGATCCTGCAGATGCTGAGAAGACTATCGAAGCATTAAAGTCTACAGGTGATACAGCTTATATCGTTGGTACAGTTGAAGCAGGCGATAAAGGAGTAGAATTATGCTGAGAATCGTTGTAATGGTTTCCGGCGGAGGAACCAATCTGCAGGCCATAATCGATGCCATAGCAGAAGGCAAGGTAAGAAATACCGAGATAGCCGGAGTCATCAGCAATAATAAGGGCGTATTTTCTTTGGAGAGAGCAGAGAAGGCCGGCATTCCAAATGCGGTCGTATCTCCTAAGGATTTCGCAGACAGAGCTGAATTTAATAAGGCACTTCTTGATAAGGTTGACAGCTACAAGCCGGATCTTATCGTTTTAGCAGGCTTCCTTGTAGTTATCCCACCTGCAATGATCGATAAGTATGAGAATAAGATCATTAATATCCATCCGTCTCTCATACCGTCATTCTGCGGTACAGGATATTATGGACTTAAGGTTCATGAGGCGGCTCTGGCAAGAGGAGTAAAACTTACAGGAGCAACAGTTCATTTTGTGGATAAAGGAACCGATACAGGTCCGATAATCCTTCAGAAGGCTGTAGCAGTTGAGCCGGACGATACACCGGAGGTGCTTCAGAGAAGAGTAATGGAGCAGGCAGAGTGGATAATCCTGCCAAAGGCTATAGATATGATAGCAAATGGAGAAATCTAAGGAACACTTGTATTCATTTGATTAAGGAGAACGTAAATGAAAGTTTTGATAGTTGGTGGCGGCGGAAGAGAGCACGCTATAACATGGGCTGTTGCAAAGAGCCCTAGAGTTGATAAGATATATGCTGCTCCTGGAAATGCAGGAATCGCAGATTATGCAGAATGCGCTGATATCTCAGTTATGGATGCTGAGAAGCTTGTAGCATTTGCAAAGGAAAAGGAAGTTGATTTTGTTATCGTTGCACCTGATGATCCACTTGCTGCAGGTGTTGCGGATGCATTTTTAGATGCAGGCATCAAGACCTTCGGACCTAGAAAAAATGCAGCCATTATCGAGGCATCAAAGGCATTTTCGAAGGATCTTATGAAGAAGTACAATATCCCTTCAGCAGCTTATGAGACATTTGATGATGCAGATGCAGCTCTTAAATATCTTGAGACTGCTCCTATGCCTATAGTTCTTAAGGCAGACGGACTTGCACTTGGCAAGGGCGTTCTTATCTGCAATACCCTTGAAGAGGCAAAGGCCGGCGTTAAGGAGATCATGCAGGACAAGAAGTTCGGCAGTGCAGGAAACAGAATGGTCGTTGAGGAGTTCATGACAGGCCGTGAGGTTTCTGTACTCTGCTACAGCGACGGAAAGACCATAAAGCCTATGACTTCAGCTCAGGATCATAAGAGAGCAGGAGATAATGATACAGGACTTAATACAGGCGGTATGGGTACATTTTCACCTAGCCCGTTCTATACAGATGAAGTAGCTGATTTCTGTATGAAGAATATTTATCAGCCTACTATAGACGCTATGAAGGCAGAGGGCAGAGAGTTCAAGGGAGTTCTGTTCTGCGGACTTATGCTCACACCAAACGGACCAAAGGTTCTTGAGTACAATGCACGTTTCGGCGATCCTGAAGCACAGGTTGTAATTCCTCGTATGAAGAATGACATCATCGATGTTATGGAGGCATGTGTAGACGGTACTCTTGATAAGATAGATCTTCAGTTTGAGGATAATGCGGCAGTTTGCGTAATGCTCGCATCTGATGGTTATCCGGTTTCTTACGAGAAGGGCTTCCCTATCAGCGGACTTGAGAAGTTTGCAGGCAGAGATGACTACTTCGCATTCCATTCCGGAACAAAGTTTAAGGATGGCAAGGTTGTTACAAATGGCGGACGTGTTATCGGCATCACAGCTCTCGGAGCTGATCTTGTAACAGCCAGAGCAAATGCTTATGCAGCAACCGAGTGGGTTGATTTTGACAACAAGTATATGAGACACGATATCGGAAAGGCTATTGACGAGCAGTAAGTATTCGTGGATCATAGAGATTTTTTATAAAGCTCCGTGTGGAGGTAACTACTTGAAATACGAATTTACAAATGCTGCAGAGGAAGCACTTAATGCGGCAAGAGGATTTTCCAGAAAAAACAGAAACGGAATAGTTGAGACGGCACATATACTGTATGGACTTTTTGCTGCGGGAACAGGTACTGCTTTTAAGATCCTTGAGAAGGCGGGCATGGAGGAGAAGACCCTTCATGACGCGGTTCTCTCGGTACATGACAGTACAAGTGAGCTGCTTAATTCGGGCAGCAATGAATTCTCCGGTAAAGCCAGAGAGGTGCTTGATAATGCATGTAAGGAGGGCTATGCCTTAAGAAGCTATAAATGCGGAACAGAGCATATTCTTCTTGCACTCATCAAGACCGAAGGCAGCATGGCTGCACTGGTACTTACAAAGCTGAAGCTTAATATCAGGGACATTTATGTGGATGTCCTTGTTTCCTGCGGAATCAATCCGGAAAATGCAAAGAAGGATTTTACAAACTTTGCTCAGATGAGGAACAAGAAGGCTAAGGGAAAGGCACCTATGCCTGCTCTTATGCAGTACAGCAGAAATCTTAATGCCGAGGCGGCAAGAGATGAGCTGGATCCTGTTATCGGAAGGGATATTGAGACCAAGAGAGTAATGCAGATACTCTGCAGAAGGATGAAGAATAACGCCTGTCTCGTTGGTGAGCCTGGAGTCGGAAAGACTGCAATAGTTGAAGGGCTTGCGCAGCTTATTGAGTCCGGTAATGTTCCTGATAATCTTAAGGACAAGAAGATATTCAGCCTTGACCTTTCCGGAATGGTAGCTGGTTCAAAGTACCGTGGAGAGTTCGAGGAAAGGATCAAGAAGACTATAAATGAAGTTAAGGCAGCCGGAAATATCATCCTTTTCATAGACGAGCTTCATACTCTTGTAGGAGCCGGAAATGCAGAAGGCGCAATGGATGCGTCAAACATTTTAAAGCCGTCGCTTTCCAGAGGAGAGATCCAGGTAATCGGTGCGACCACAAGAGAAGAATACAGAAAATACATCGAGAAAGATGCTGCTCTTGAGAGAAGATTCCAGCCGGTTTCGGTTGAGGAGCCTACTCCTGAGGAAGCTTTGGAGATACTTAAGGGCATCAAGCATAAATATGAAGAGCACCATGACGTAAGCTATGATGATAGTGCGCTTAAGGCTGCGGTTGATTATTCTGTAAGATATATAAATGACAGATTCCTGCCGGACAAGGCAATAGATCTTATAGATGAAGCAGGAGCAAAGAAGAGACTTGGCTTTGTTGCTGATATCAGTGAGGTACGAAATGAGAAGGAGAAGCTGAAAGAGCTTGAAGGACTTCTTGAGCAGTACATCACCGAGGATAAGATAGGTGACGCAAGCGATGTCAGGGAGGAAATGGAGAAAACCTCCCGCCATATGGGCAGAATGCTCAATGCTTCTGTAAATGCAGAGGATACTGTGATAACAGAAGAGGATATTGCAGATGTAATATCCATCTGGACCAAGATTCCGGTATCACGTATAACTGAGTCGGAAACATCAAAACTGCTGAAGCTCGAGGATAAGCTCCATGAGAGAGTGGTAGCCCAGAATGAGGCTGTTAAGGCTGTTTCCACAGCTATAAGAAGAGGACGTACAGGACTTAAGAATCCTAACAGACCGATAGGTTCATTTCTCTTCCTCGGACCTACAGGTGTTGGTAAGACCGAGCTTTCAAAGGCACTTGCCGAGATCCTTTTCGGTGACGAGAACAGCATGATCAGAGTAGATATGTCTGAGTACATGGAAAAATTCAGCGTATCAAGATTGATCGGTTCACCTCCGGGTTATGTCGGCTTTGAGGACGGCGGACAGCTTTCGGAGAAGGTCAGAAAGAATCCGTATTCGGTAATTCTTTTTGATGAGGTTGAGAAGGCTCATCCGGATGTCCTGAACATACTTCTTCAGGTTCTGGATGACGGTATCATTACGGATGCTCACGGAAGAAAGGTTAATTTCAAGAACTCTATCATCATCATGACTTCGAACGCCGGTGCAGAGCGCATCATTGATTCAAAGCACATAGGATTCCTGGCTGACAACTCAGCTGAGAGAGAGCATGAGGAAATGAAGGCGAATGTCATGGAGGAGATCAAGAGATATTTCAGACCTGAGTTCCTTAACAGAATTGATGAGATAATAGTATTCAGGGCTCTTACGCAGGATGATGTAATGAGTATTGCAGATATCATGCTCAAAGAGCTTAAGAATAGAGCAAAGAAGAATCTCGGAATCACGCTCAGCTATGGCTCGAAGCTTAAGAAGCTTATCTTCGAGAAGGGCTATGATCCGAAATTTGGAGCGAGACCGCTTAGAAGGGCGGTTCAGACATATATTGAGGACGAACTGTCAAGGTTCCTTCTGGAGAATACTGTAGCGGAGGGAAGTAAGATCAGTTTGGGAGTTGCGGGGGAGAAAGTAACGTTTAAAATCCTTGCGTAATATATGGCATAGTATTTTTAATATTATTTATAGGCTCGGATGGTTTCATCCGGGCCTTTTTTTATTGCCCTGTCGTAGTGCACATGTGTTTTCTCGACTCATCTCGCGAACGGTGCGGGCGCCCCTAGCAGTGCTAAACTCACACTTCGTGCAGGCACTCGTGTTCGTTAAGCACTGAGACCCGCAACGGTCTCGAAAACACATGGCACAACTTCTGGGCAAGTAACGTTATGTGCTGTGAAACCATCCGAGCCTTTGTAATATACGAAAAACACTGAAAGAAACCTAAGAAGTATGACGGATGTCCGTATAATATATACAAGGATAGACTAAGGATGATGAAGCGGATGGGTTCAAGGTGGAAAAAGTAAGGTAAATAAATACAAAAATGTTCTGTTTTTATATTGCGGCATTTACTTTAAACTAAACTCATAGTGGTGAGGTATGCTTCCTGCCGGGAGAGGGCCGGTATAGGGGCAGTATGAAAATTTATTTTACCGGAGGAAATATGAGGAAGAGACTAAAGAAGATAGCCGCAGTAATGTCACTTATGACTATGGGTTTAAGTCTATTTGGATGCGGCGACAAGAAGGATGACACAGAAAGTACTGAAAAGGCTAAAACAGAAGATGTCAGCGCATCAGAGAATGTAACAACTGAAGGCGGAAACGGAGGAGCATCCGGTCAGGATACACTTGATCTTGAGGCTATGAGTTCTACAGAATTTGCTGTATATCTTGGAAATGGATACAACCTCGGAAACACCATGGAAGCTACGGATTCTACACGTCCGGGAGACTTTATTAACAATCCTGTTTCATATTTTGAAACACTCTGGGGACAGCCTGAGACAACTCAGGAAATGCTTGACGATATGAAGGCTGCAGGTCTTGATACAGTCAGAATTCCGGTTGCATGGCACAATGTAATGGATTTTACAAACGGTAATTATACAATTCGCGAGGATTATCTTGCAAGAGTAAAAGAGATAATCGATTATGCTTATAACGCAGGCCTTTATGTTGTAGTGAACGATCACTGGGACAGCGGCTGGTGGGGGCTTTTCGGTTCAGCTGATGAGAAGAACCGCGAAGCTGCCATGGAGCAGTATATCTCTATGTGGGAGCAGTTATCAGAGTATTATAAGGACTACGATTACAGACTCATTTTCGAGGGTGGAAATGAAGAGATCGGCGACAGACTTAATGATATCGACGCTACATGGAATAAGGATGGCGGAAAGCTCAGCAAGGACGAGTGTTACCAGAAGGCAAATGAGATCAATCAGACATTTGTTGACACTGTTCGTAAGAGCGGTGGAAATAATGCGAAGAGATTCCTTCTCATTCCTGGTTACGGAACAGATATCACACAGACTCTTGATTCAAGATGGCATATGCCTACTGATACAGTAGAAGGAAAGCTTCTTCTGTCAGTTCACTATTATACACCATGGAACTATTGCGGAAGCTCAGGCTCAAGCACATGGGGAACCAAAAAGAATTATGAAGAGATGAACAGTCTCATGGAGAAGCTCAGCGTTTATCCGGAAAAGGGTTACGGCGTTATCATCGGCGAGTGCGGCGTTCTTCCTACATCAGGCGGAGAAATGAAGCCTAACTGGCTGCTCTGGTACAAGAACTTCTTCGCAAACTGCGACATCTACGGATATGTACCTCTTCTCTGGGATACAGGAAACATGCTTAAGAAGGATACACATAAGTGGATCGATGACGGCGTTAAGGAATTCCTTATCGAGAACAGCTATGAGAAGCAGAAGGATAAGAGCTACGAAGAGATCAAGGCTGCTGCAGAGAAGGTAATGGCAGAGGGGCTTGAGGCAGCGCCTGAGACATTTGATACAAGTCACCTGATTGCAGGAGACGGTAAGGCTATCGGATGGATCATGTGGACTTCAGAGGACTGGAGCATTTCCTACAGCGTTGGTGATACATACGATCCGGATGCGGCTACATTTGGCATAAAGGCTACTGATGTAGAGGTAACAGGAGAGGGTACATATACTATTTCGCTTGACTTTACAGGTACTGAGCCGGGTGCATCAAACAGCTCTGCATTTTCAGCTATCGGTATTTCAAATGGCGAGGTACTTTTCCCGGGATATATCATAGTTATCAAGGAAATACTTATCAACGGAGAACCATATAAGATCCGTGGACGTAACTATACATCATCTGATGACGGACTCTGCACAAGATCAAATCTTTATAACGCATGGGTTAAGGAGGTTCCGAGCGAGGCTCGTACACAGGGCGGCGGAACAACAGGCTGCAGCCCGACACTGATCGATGTATCAACTCTTGGAAATGTTTCAACAGTAGAGATAACATTTGAATATCTTCCGGGAGAGCAGGGTATTTCAACAAACGACGCAAATTCTAAGAACTAGTAAATATAAGAAAATACGCAAAAAGGCGTAAGGTTGAGAGTAATATGGCTAAGAAAAAATATGACAGAGATAAATGGCTCGCTCATATTGAGGAAGGAATAAATGAAGGTCCGTTTTCGGCAGACTGGGACAGCCTCTCTGACTTCAGGGAGCCTGACTGGTTCCACAGACAGAGGCTGGGAATCTTCATCCATTACGGACTTTACAGTGTGCCTGCATTTAATCATGAATGGTATTCAAGATGCATGTACATAAAGGATTCTCCGGAATATGAGCATCATATCAAAACCTTTGGAAAGCATACGGAATTCGGTTATAAGGATTTTATACCGATGCTTACAGCTGAAAAGTTTGATCCGAAGGAATGGATAGAGCTCTTTAAGGGAGCGGGCGCCGGATACGTATGTCCGGTTGCAGAGCATCATGATGGCTTTCAGATGTATAAAAGCGAGCTGTCAGAGTGGAATGCATTTGATATGGGACCTCACAGAGATATACTTGGAGAGCTTAAGGAGGAAGCCGAGAAGCAGGGACTTATCTTCTGCACATCGAGCCACAGAGCGGAGCATTGGTGGTTCATGGGAAACGGCAGGAACTTCGAGAGTGATATAAAGGATCCGATGGAGCTGGGAGATTTCTACTGGCCGGCCATGCCTGAACCTGATAATTTTGATATGTTCAGCGAACCTTATCCAAGCGATGAATTTCTTACAGACTGGCTTATCAGGACAGTTGAGATAATTGATAAATATAAGCCTGCATTTTTATATTTTGACTGGTGGATAATTCATGAGGCATTTAAACCTTATATGGTTAAGCTGATGGCATATTACTATAACCAGGGAGTAAAATGGGGTAGAAATGTTGCAGTCTGCTACAAGCATGATGCGCTTTCATTTGGCACAGGAATAGTTGAGATCGAAAGAGGAAGCTTCGCGGAGGCAAAGCCTTATCCTTGGCAGACCGACACGGCTGTTGCCAGAAATTCATGGTGCTACACAGACAGCCTGGATTATAAGAGCAGCTATGAGATTATCGCAACGCTGATAGATGTTGTGAGCAGGAACGGAAATCTTCTTCTGAATATCGGACCTAAGGCTGACGGCTCGATACCGGATGGAGACAGAAGGATACTTATGGATCTCGGCAGATGGATGGATGTAAATAAAGAGGCTGTGATAAATAGCAAGCCTTGGAGAAGAAGCAAGGAAGGTCCGACAGAGGATAATGACGGACAGTTTGCTGACGGCAAGGAGAAGGTATATACCGAAAAGGATATGCGCTTCACTGCAGGACATGGCTGTATATATGCATTTGTCATGAAATATCCGGAGGACGGAAATGTAAACATCAGGTCGCTCGGTAAATCAGACAACAAGGATGTTCCGGATTTCTTCGGAATCATCAAAAATGTATCCATTCTGGGATCCGATTCGGAACTCACATATATGACGGATGACAAGGGACTTCATTTGAAGAGTATAGTAAAGGATCGTGAATTCCCTGTAGTCGTTAAGATAGAAACAAAGTAAAAAACTATATATTTAGGAGGTTTAATATGTTTTTTAATAAGGAAGACAATGCGCTTATTTGTAAGCTTCACAGAGAAACGCTCAGAATCGAAGGCTGGGGCAAGAATGCTCTCAGAGTAAGATCTACAATCCTGAGAAATATACCGGAGAATGATCATGCGCTTACCGAGGAGGTTAAGAAAAATGCAGAGATCAGTATCGGAGAAAATTCAGCAGAAATCGTAAACGGAGATATCAAGGCAACAGTAAATGAGGTTGGTATCGTATGCTTCTACAAGAAAAATGCTGAAGGAAAGTTTGAACTCATACTTCAGGAGTATTACAGCTTTTACGGCGGATCTATCAGAAAAGAGTCTATCTGCTTTAAGACAAAATCAAGAGAGTATAAGTCAAAGGCATCTGATGCATTCAAACTTGAGGTCAGATTTGAGTCTGATCCGGAAGAGAAGCTTTTCGGTATGGGTCAGTATCAGCAGCCATTTCTTAATATCAAGGGCTGCGTAATGCCTCTTGAGCAGCGTAATTCACAGGTATCGGTTCCTTTCCTTGTATCAAGCAAGGGTTATGGTATGCTCTGGAATAATCCTGCAACCGGTGAGGTTACATTTGGAAATAACATCACAAAGTGGGTTGCTGATGAGACAGATGAGATGGATTACTGGATCACTGTTGCAGATAAGCCGGCAGAGCTTGTTGAGAATTATACTGAGTGTGTCGGAAGAACACCTGTAATGAGCGAGGATTATCTCGGACTCTGGCAGTGCAAATTAAGATATCGTACACCAGAAGAGGTGCTTTCGGTTGCACGTAAATATAAGGAGCTTGGTATCAAGCTTGATGTTATCGTAATCGACTTCTTCCATTGGCCATATCAGGGCGAGTGGCGCTTCGATGAGACCTACTGGTCACATGACAAGGTAAAGGCTATGCTTGATGAGCTTCATGGAATGGGCACAAAGGTAATGGTATCCGTATGGCCTTCAGTAGATAAGAGAGGCTGCAATTATTATGAACTTGATCAGAAGGGACTTCTTGTTACAACTGAGTATGGTTCAGATCAGACCTATGATTATCAGGGGGATTGCGGTACAGTTGATTTCTTCAACCCTGAAGCTCAGAAGTTTGTATGGGACAAGTGCAAGGAGAACTACAGAGATCTCGGTATAGATCTTTTCTGGCTTGATAACTCTGAGCCGGATCTTGTAAAGTATGATTTTGATAATTACAGATATTATACAGGACGCGCTTCCAAGGTAAGCTGCGAATATCCAAAGAAGTATGTTCAGGCATTTTCTGACGGACTTACAGCAGAGGGTGACGACAACTTTGTAAATCTTGTACGTTCTGCATGGGTTGGAAGCCAGAAGTACAGAACTCTTGTATGGACAGGCGATGTTCAGAGTAACTTTACTGCATTTAAGGATCAGGTTATCGCTGGTCAGAATATCGGTCTTGCAGGTATTCCATGGTGGACAACAGATATCGGCGGCTTCATGACAGAGGACGTAAATGATCCTGAATTTGTTGAACTTCTCCTCAGATGGTATCAGTTCGGCGTATTCTGCCCGATCTTCAGAATGCATGGCGACAGAGGACCTTATGATATCGAACCGCTTGATAACCGTGATTTCGGCGGTGGATATCTCCATACAGGCCAGCCAAACGAGCTTTGGAGCTACGGAGAAGAGGCTTACAAGATAATGAGAAAGTATCTTGACCTTCGTCTTTCACTTAAGGATTATATATCAGGACTTATGAAGGAGGCATCACGTACAGGTGCTCCTCTTATCAGAACAATGTTCTACGAGTTCCCTGAAGATGAGAAGTGCTGGAATCTTCCTCTTCAGTATATGTTCGGACCTGATTATCTTGTTGCTCCTATCTTCGAGGCAGGTGCAACAGAAAGAACCCTCTACCTTCCTGCAGGAAAGTGGCAGAATATCGAGACCGGAGAGATCGTATCAGGCGGCTGCGATATAACAGTACCTGCACCGATAGATGTAATACCTGTATTTAAAAGGGTATAATTAAAATTTACAAATAAACCTACTGCGTGTTATACTTTTATAACAAGCATATATATGCCTGCATAGTTATATATTTTATAGCTTAGCAGGCATATATATTATGTGGTGAAATGAAGTTTTAAGTATTATACGAAAGGTATCTATCAGATGAAGAGAATATTTGATCATAATAAGATTGCCTATGGCGGTGATTATAATCCGGAGCAGTGGCCGGAAGAGGTATGGCAGGAGGATATGCGCATGTTTAAGAAAGCGCATATCGATATTGTTACACTAAATGTATTCTCGTGGGCAGCACTTCAGCCAAGTGAGAATGTATATGATTTTGAAAAGCTTGATAAGATCATTAAGCTCTGCTCAGAGAACGGACTTAAGATCTGTCTTGCTACATCTACAGCAACACATCCGGCATGGATGGCAAGAAAATATCCTGAGGTACTCAGAACGGATATTCAGGGAAGAAAGCATAAGTTTGGAGGCAGAGAGAATTCATGCCCGAACAGCCCTGTTTTCAGGAAGTATTCGGCAAGGCTTGCCGGAAAGCTGGCAGAGCGTTACGGCAGCAATCCTTCGATCGTGGCATGGCATATCTCAAATGAATACAGCGGCGAATGCTACTGCGAAAACTGTGAGAAGGCTTTCAGAGTATGGCTTAAGGATAGATATAAGACCATAGATGAAGTAAACAAAGCCTGGGACAGTGCTTTCTGGGGACATACATTTTATGATTTTGATGATATAGTGCTTCCGAGCGAGCTGACAGAGCATTTCAGCATGTATGGAAGAGAGAGGACTACATTTCAGGGCATCTCCTTAGATTACAGACGCTTTAACAGTGAAAGCATACTGAACTGCTACAGACTGGAGTATGATGCTATAAGGAAATATGTTCCGGATACTCCGATCACAACAAATATGATGGGCTTTTATTATCCACTGGATTATCATAAATGGGCGCCTTTCGTTGATTTTGCTTCCTGGGACAGCTATCCGGGACCGGATGAGCCGGACGGACATATAGCGCTTTCGCATGAACTTATCAAAGGGCTTAAGAGGGATAAGCCTTTCTGCCTTATGGAGCAGACACCGAGTGTTACAAACTGGCATGCATATAATAAGCTTAAGCGTCCTGGAGATATGAGACGACTCAGCTATCAGGCTGTCGCTCACGGTTCGGATACAGTGATGTTCTTCCAGATGAGAAGAAGCATAGGTGCCTGCGAGAAATATCACGGTGCGGTGATAGATCATGCAGGAAGCGAGGATACGAGAGTTTTCCGTGAGATTACGGCTCTTGGAGAGGAGCTGGACAGACTTGGAGACAGAACACTCGGCTCATTAGCGAAGCCAAAGGCAGCGATAGTCTTCGACTGGGATAACTGGTGGGGCATATCATATTCTGCCGGACCGAGCATACTGATAGATTATCATGAAGAGCTTTACAGATATTATAATGCACTTCATAAGAGACATATAGCGTGTGATGTGATAGGCACATCCGACAGCCTTGACAGATATGATCTTGTCATCGCTCCTATACTTTACATGGTCAAGGATGGCTATGACGAGAAAATCCGTAAGTTTGTAAAAAATGGCGGAAGCTTCGTTACCACGTATTTCAGCGGCTATGTCGGAGACAGCGACCTTGTGTACGGCGCATATCCGGGAAAGCTGAGAGATATACTCGGTATCTGGGTTGAGGAAAGTGATGCGCTTCCTGAGGGTGAGGAGAATTCATTTACTTATGATGGAAAGAGCATGCCTGCAAAGGTGCTTTGTGATATCATAAGGCCTGAGGGCGCAGAGGTTCTCGGAAGATATGAGAAGGATTTCTACAGCGGAGAGGCTGTTATAACGAAGAATTCATTTGGAGAAGGAAAGGCTTATTATGTCGGAACCGAGTCCGGTGAAGGCTTTTACGACAGGCTCATCTATGATATAACAAAGGAGAAGGGAATCTCCGGAGTTATGGATCCTGCGGAGGGAAGAGACGGCTTCTCTGAAGAAATGTTTGACGGACTTGAGATAACAAGGCGTTTCTCAGAGGATAAAGAGTATACTTTCATCATCAATCATTCGAAGGATGATAGAAGCGCTGTTCTTGACAAGGACGGAACAGAGCTCCTTAGCGGCAGAAGCCTTAAGAAGGGCGAGAAGCTTACGCTTAAGCATAATGATGTAATGATCATAGAGACTATATAGCAGAAGGTAAATACTGATGAAGATATTTGGCGGAATTAGAGATTTGATACGTAATCTTAAGCTCAGGCAGAGGATGATCCTTGTATATGCGATAGGATGCCTGCTGCCCCTTGTAGTAGTATGTATCATAATGTTTAATTCCGCCAGAAATTCTCTTATAGACATGCAGAAGAAGGAAGAGCTTAGTAAGCTTGAGGATGAGAAGGAGGAGCTTGAGAACAGCATGAATCTTGCGGTTGAGCTGTCGGAGAAGATATATTTTGATAGTGAGACGAAGAAGATAGGTATCCCTATTGCGGGTGCTGATCAGGATATCCTTATCGACTTCAGAGGGTTCAAGACTCTGTCCGACTACATAAATATCTATTATGACAGTATTTCTACCGTGTGTATCTATGTAAATGAAGGCGTTGTTGACAGAGTTGATAACAAGAATTTCAGACTTCTCTCTGATACTATAAAAGATAAAAACTGGTACCGGAATACCGTTGAGAATTCGGGCCTTCCAAACTGGTCCTACCTTACAAATGTAGCTACCGGCAGGCGAAGCCTCAGACTTACAAGGGTTCTTTATACCAGAGACAAGAATATGGCGGGTATCATCAGTATCACGATCGATCCGTCGCTTACCAATAAATTTGTTGATAACAGTGATGAGCTTGTCTGTACGGCTTTAAACGGTAAGGATATAGTTCACGCAAACTTTAATGTTGACGAAGATCTTCTCGAGCAGATCATTGAATTTGCACAGGATAGCAGGAAGGATGTATTTTTCAGATATAATGACAAAAAATTCTATGTGTCCAGCGTGAAGATAGTCCCGAGATATTCAGTAGATTATTATGAAATATATGTAATGAGGCCATACGAAGAGATACTTGAGATGACAAGAGGAGCTGCAAGAAGGTCGGTCTTCCCGATAATTGGCGGTGTTATCATCATGCTTCTCGCAATATTTTTCCTGAATAGCTGGTTTTCGAAGAGGATCAGTGCGCTCGGCAAGGCTATGCATAATGTTACCGAGAAGAATTACGATATCTCTGAAACCGGTATTGGTGATGCCAAGGATGAAATCTGGGACCTCTATAATGACATGAACAAAATGGTCACCGATATGCAGCGGCTCAGTGAAGCAGCGGCTGAGGAGAGGCTTCAGAAGGAGCAGCTTTACTCAAGACAGAAGGATGTCGAGTTTAAAATGCTGGCAACCCAGATAAATCCTCATTTCCTCTATAATACACTTGAAAATATCAGAATGCTCGCAATGATCAATAAAGAGAAGGAGATAGAAGATATCTCTGTGCGTCTGACAAAGCTGCTTAGAGGATCTCTTGATGTTGGAAGCGACCTTAAGACTCTGGAGTGGGAGATGGACAAGATAGATTGTTACATCAAGATTCAGGACTACCGCTTCGGCGACAGAATAAAGGCAGAGCTTGAATATGACAAGGAGGCGGCCCGAAGATATATGGTAATGCCGTTTGTGATCCAGCCTTTCGTTGAAAATGCTTACGTTCACGGCATGGAAGAGATGGAGGAGAACGGACATATCAGTATCAAGGCTGTGATCGACAAGGAGATAAAGCTTCTTGTGGAGGACAACGGCTGCGGAATGACAGAGGAGGAACTGGGCAGTATCCTTGAAAATATGAATGATTTCGAGAATCTGGACAGAACCCACATTGGAGTAGTAAATGTCAATCAGAGGATCAAGCTTAAATTTGGCGAAGAATACGGCGTTAAGATAAGCAGTAAATACGGCAAAGGAACAAAGGTTGAAATACGTCTTCCTCTTGTAGAAAAATGATAAAAATGTATGCTTTATCACACTAAATTTTAGAGCAAATAAAGTGCAAAATGTAAGGTATATTTATTAGGGTAATATTGATAAAATTTAGACAGTGCAAAAGCATATGTGTCACTGGGAGGGGGTCACTATGTGACATCCGCCTTATGACCGAAACTTCAAAGGGTGCTAAAATGCATCTACATCATTAGAGGAGGATGGATATGAAGAAATTTCTAAGAAAAGTGTCCGCAGTTTTATTTGCCGGCGTACTTGCAATCTCTACAGTACCTGGCGGATTTGTAAAAGCTGCACAGGACATCGACAGTTATGCAGACGGCACAGCATATCTTTCAATCAACAATACTGATTGGGCAGATTATGAAGCTACCTACACAACTGCAGAAATCACAGGTGACGGTACATATACCGTATCCATGGAGGCAGCAGAGGCTCAGAACCTTGCACAGTTCAATGCTCTTCAGGTAAAGAACGGTGAGAAGGTTATGGGTAACAAGTCAATCATCACAGTTGATGAGATCAAGCTGAATGGCGAGGCTATCACACTTCAGGGCTACAGCTACACATGTTCAGCTGATGGTGCAGGAATCGACACAAGAGTAAACCTGTACAATGAGTGGAACAAGCCAACAGATGACAGCGGAGCAATTGCAAAGGACACAAGATGCGAGCAGGATGCTGCAGGTGCAACAGCAATGCTTTGGACAGCAGATCAGCTTACAGGGGTTAAATCAGTAGAAGTAACATTTACAGTTTCTCACTTCGGTGAGCATGAGGATGAGCCGGTAGTTAAGGAAAAGGTTGCAGAACCACTTCCAGCTGAAGGAACACAGTCATACATCACATTCTCTGATACAGCATGGGCTAATCAGTGGTGGAACGATGGTAAAGAGTATCCTACAGTAACAATGAACCAGGCAACAGTAACAGGAGAAGGCGAATATACAGTATCATGCGAGATCAAGGCAACAGAGGAAGCACCTGCAAAGGGATTTGCATTCATGGATGTTGAGATCAAGGATGGTGAGAAGTACTTCCCATATGGTTATATGAACATCAAGTCAGTAAAGATCAACGGTGAAGAAGTTGCTCTTACAGGCAAGACATATACATCATCAGATGACGGAATTACAACACGTACAAACCTTTTCAATGATTGGGTTAATGTTGAAGATAAGACATTCGGTGGTAGAACAGCTGATGGTTCATCAGATGTAACACCTAAAGCAGTTGATGTTTCAGCTTTTGCAGATAAGGACATCACATCAGTAGAAGTAACATATGAGCTCGTAGCAGAGGGCGGTGTTCCTTTCGGATCATATGTTGAGACAGTAGCTGAAGAAGTTGATACAACAGGTCCTTGGACAGCATTCCTTATGTTTGCTGACGGCAAGGAAGAGTCATGGCAGAACTACAATGCAGGTGTTGGAAATGAAGCATCTGTAACAGGTGACGGCGTATATGAGGTTTCTCTTACAGCTGAGCAGGTTGGTGCTAAGACAAAGGCAGAGCCACAGGATGGCGCACTTGTATTCCTTGTAGATATCCAGGAAATCGGTAAGGCAATGAAGTCTGTAGGAACACTTAGAGCTAACGATAAGGACGAGCTTAAGGATACAGACGCTAAGGTTAAGATCGCAGTATTCGTTGATGGTGAGAGAATCACAAGCAACAGCGACAATCTTGTACTTGGTGATATCGAAGGCAACGGAAGATTCCGTATCGATATCTCAAATGCATATGATGGATCAGGAACAGGAATGTCTGAGAATCCAGCATGTGATACAGCAGCTCTTACACCTGAGAAGGAGATCAAGGTAGTATTCTCTATCACAGGTACAGGCGTTGGTACAGCAGGTGACACAGATCTTGAAGCTTACATCACAGCTAAGGGATATGGCACACCAGCTTCTACAGAAGCAGTTACAGAGGCAGCTACAGAGGGAACAACAGCACCAGAGGTTATCGCTACAGAGGCTGCTAAGGAAGATGATGAGAAGGAAGGCCTCAGCGGTGGAGTTATCGCAGCTATCATCGGTGGTGTAGTAGTTCTTCTCGGAGCAATCTGCGGAGTAGTATTATCAAAGAAAAAGAAGAATAGCTAATAGTTAGTTAAAACTTCAAAGCATATAGAATGCGGTATACCTAACCCCGGTATACCGCATTTTTTGTTCACAAAATAATCATTTTTTTTATGTGTTTTATCCCTTATTTTTAAGGTATTAAAAAAGGGGTGTTTAAACTATACTGAATATAACGAAAAATTCGTTTTATGACTATCATAACGAGGAGGAGGGATAGCAGAATGGGCAACGAAGAAAATAATTCCGCATATAGTGTGGATATGGCCCGCGAAAAGGAACTTGAGAATCAGGTACTAAAGATCGATAAGAAGTCGAAAAAGGTCAGGGAACCTGCGTGGCTGGTTTATGCAGCACACAGAGTGACAGCACTTTTGATGTTCTTCTTGGTATTTATACCGGGACTCAACCCTGCTAAGATCACTGCACTTATAAGCAAGAATCTTTCACTCTTTACCTCAGCAATATCTTATTCAAGTCTTACCGAGAATGTAGGACGAGGATTCAGAAGAGGCTGGGTAACAGAAGATTCTTTCCAGCTGCTCTTTGTTGGTGCGATACTGACACTTATCGGTATCATTATCATTTCAGGAGGAGCTTGTGTAAATCTTGGAAATCTTAAGTGTAAGAGACTTTCGTTTCTTATCAATATCATAGGACTTATCTTACTTTCAGTAGGTCTTGTGATTGTATCAAATGCTTATAAAGAAATGAAGAATGCTGCAAATCCTGATAAGGTTCAGGCAGAATTCTCTTCAGGAATAATTCTTTATATAGTACTTGGAAGTATAATTCTTGTTTGTACAATAGTTGAATTATTACTCACACCGTTACCACCAAAGAAGATGAAGTTTGAGATGGAAACAAAGTTCAAGCTGTTTCTTATGTTTCTTCCATTTGCAATACTTGCATTCATCTTCTGTTATCTTCCACTTTGGGGCTGGAGATATTCATTCTTCGACTACAAGGCAGGAGATGAGCTTACAAGTAAGAGCTTTGTAGGATTTAAATGGTTTAAGTATCTGTTCCAGAATTCTGCTACCAGAATGGAGCTTGTCAGAGTATTAAAGAATACTCTTGCAATGAGTGGACTTGGAATTCTTACAAGCTGGATACCTCTTGCATTTGCAGTATTACTTACTGAGATCAAGAGCAAGCCGTTTAAGCGTATCGTTCAGACATTTACAACGATCCCTAACTTCATAAGCTGGATCCTTGTATATACAGTTGCACTTGCAATTTTCTCAACAGACGGTTTCATCAATACAATATTCGGAACAACAGGCAACCACCTCATGGGTGATGAATTCACATGGCTTAAGATGCTTGCCTGGGGTATCTGGAAGGGCGTCGGCTGGGGAGCTATCATTTACATAGCAGGTATCGCCGGAATTGATAAGCAGCTTTATGAAGCAGCAACAGTAGACGGTGCCGGAAGATTCCAGAGAATCTGGAATGTAACGATTCCGGGACTTATGCCAACATTCATGGTAATGCTTCTTCTTTCAGTAGCCGGAATGCTTTCAAACGGACTTGATCAGTATCTCGTATTTAGTAACGCATCAAATATGAATCATATGGAAGTCCTTGACCTTTATGTTTATCATTTAGGTTTCGGAGGCGGAAGTATACCGCTTTCAACAGTTATCGGTATGGCTAAATCCATAGTCAGTGTAGCACTTCTCTTCATGGCCAACGGAATTTCCAAGATGGTCAGAAAAGAAAGTATTATTTAAGGAGGTGTTTCTTTCATGGAAGTCGGAGAAAAAGATTTAAAAAAGAAAGACAGAAAAAGAATAATCCTTGCTACAACACCTGACGGAAAAGTCATCAAGATAAATGCCAAGAGTACAAAGCATAAATATACAGGCGCTGATATAGCTTTCTATATTGCGGATTATCTGTTCTTTATAATTTTTACGATATCATGTATCTTTCCGTTCTACTACATTTTCATCAACACAATATCTGATGCAAAGCTTGTAAACAGCGGATCGATAAACTTTATACCAAGAGGTCTTAATATTCAGAACTATATTCAGCTGAAGAATGTTAGTGATCTTGGAAATGCGGTTATGATATCCGTGCTGAGAACCGTGATCGGTACAGCCCTCATGGTACTGGCTTCAGCCTTTGTAGGATATCTTATGACCAAGAATGAAATGTGGATGAAGAAGTTCTTCTACAGATTCCTGGTTATTACAATGTATTTCAATGCAGGTCTTATACCATGGTACTTAAATATGCAGATGCTCGGTCTTACCAACAGCTTTGCAGCATATATCATACCTGGTATAGTAGCACCATATAACATTATCCTTGTTAAGACTTATATCGAATCAATACCGGCAGAACTTGAGGAAAGTGCCTTTATCGATGGTGCATCCTTCATGACGGTATTCAGAAAGATAGTATGGCCGCTTTCAAAGCCTATACTTGCAACAGTTGCGATATTCGGTGCGGTAGGAAACTGGAACAGCTTCCAGGATTCCCTGATCCTCATGTCAGATGACAGACTGTACACACTGCAGCACAGACTCTATATCTACCTGAATTCAAGCAGTAACATCGCAAACCTTATGAATAAGCCTACTTCAGGAAATAATGCAGCCCTTGACTATGCAAATAACGGATTACTTATCAAATACACCGTATCAATGGTATCGGTTATCCCGATCCTTATGGTATATCCGTTCATGCAGAGATATTTCGAGGAAGGTATCATGCTTGGTGCCGTAAAGGGTTAATCCAAAATTATTTATTTACACGTTGTCCGTATCGGGCAGCGTGTAAATATGATATAACGATCATGTAGATAAATGATAATATGTAGGGAGGATTTTACAATGAAACTTAAAAAGATTTTCCACAAGAAATCTTTGAAGAAGGCAGTTGCTCTGGGACTTGCAGCTGTTACAATGGCAGGTTCTCTTGCAGGCTGTGGAAAGAGTGATTCGAAGGATGATTCAACTTCTTCAGGAAGCACTTCATCAGCAGGAACAGAGAGCGGCGGAGGAAATTCTGACAGACCTGCACTTACACTTACTGTATTCTCAGAAAGAGCTAACTACTCAGGAATGCAGGAAGGCTGGTCAGCAAAGATCCTTAAGGATAAGTTCAATGTTGAACTTAATATTGTTCCAAATGGAGAAGGTGTATTCAATACACGTATGGAGTCAGGAAACCTTGGTGATATAATCGTATTCGGTTCAGAAGGCGATTATATGCAGGCAAGAGATGCAGGACTTCTCTTTGACTGGGAAGAGGATGATACTCTTAAGGATTATGGTCCATATATTCTCGAGAACATGCCTTATGCACTTGAGAAGAACAGAAGCATGAGCGATGACGGTAAGATCTATGGTCTTGGTTATGAGGTTGCTACAAACAGCAACGATCTTCAGAGCTTCTTCTATACATGGGATATCAGATGGGATCTTTATGCACAGCTTGGTTATCCTGAGGTTAAGACACTTGATGATCTTGTAGAAGTATTCAAGCAGATGAAGGAAATCTGTCCTAAGGACGATAACGGAAAGCCAACATATGCTGCATCACTCTGGCCTGACTGGGACGGTGATATGGTAATGTATGTTAAGTCTACAGCTACAGCTTACTATGGATTTGATGAGTTTGGTATCGGTCTTTACGATCCATCAACAGGTGAATTCCACGGAGCACTTGATGATAACTCTCCATATCTTGAAATGCTTGATTTCTATCACAAGCTTTACATGAACGATCTTCTTGATCCGGACTCAATGACAACAAATTATGATACAATGATCCAGAAGGTTAAGAGTAGTGGTACATTCTTCTCAATCTTCAACTATGCAGGATGTCTTGCATATAACACTCCTGAGCATATGAATTCAGGAAGAATGATGAAGTCACTTACACCAAAGAATGCATCACCTATCGTTTACGGTCTTAACGTTCTCGGAAGCAACAACTACTGGGCAATCGGCGCTAACTGCGAGTATCCAGAGGTTTGTATGGAGATCATCAATTACTACTGTACACCTGAAGGACGTATGACAATGGAATATGGTCCTAAGGGAGTTACATGGGATTATGATGAGGATGGAAATACATACTTCACAGAACTCGGAAAGAAGACAAATGCAGATAACTCTACTGTACTTGATGTAGACGGATTCTCTGGAACATACAAGGACGGCGAGCTTCAGATCAACATGATCACATGGTCACTTGATGCTTCAAACCCTGATTCAAATGGTGAGACATACAACTCAGAGAACTGGAAGTCAAACCAGTCAGACGCTCTCTGTGATGTTGATCAGGACTGGAGAGATTATACAGGATGTACAACAACTAACGAATACATGCTCAGCGGAAACTACGTAGTTTCCGCTGAGCATGTATTCGTTAGTT
>Ga0256404_1002438_pt1 | contig 41127 bp, 40 predicted proteins | sample RumenRJG_01DNA_FD_185990 | JGI IMG/M metagenome (GOLD analysis project Ga0256404, IMG submission 185990) | Bovine rumen microbial communities from Lethbridge, Alberta, Canada - RJG_01 | ecosystem: Host-associated > Mammals > Digestive system > Stomach > Rumen | place: Canada: Alberta | collected... | reverse complement strand
CGCAGAGCAAGAGAAGTCCTTCCGGGAATGGTCGGGGGCATAAGAAAGTAATATCGTATTTTCTCAGGAACGGCGTGGCTTCGGTCACGCCGTTTCCTGTTTCAGCAGTTCTTCCACGGGGATAAAGCCCACAAGGTCATAGGAAATGCGGATGCCCTGATGCCGCTTGCCGCTGGACTTGTCCGGAGCTTCAATGTATTTTTCAGCGTCGCCGTAGTTGGCGTTTTTAGAGCTGATATGTTTGAACGTTGCCAACGGCTTCACCTACCTTTTCCAGAGCCTCAAACTTCAAAGCGGCGAGATCGGAAGTCGCCGCCCGCACCTCTGCTGCAAGCTGGGGATAGGGATTGTGCCAGTCATTGATAGCACGGGCAATCTGATTGAGGTTGCTGCCGATCCTGCCGTATTCGGCGGTCAGCTTCCCAAGTGCGGCAAGCAGCTCGTCGTTGACCGAGGAAACCGTGACAACGGGACGGATGCTTGCGCCCTGAATGGCTCTGCGGATAAACTCGGACTGACTGATGCCGTAGGGCGCAAGGCGGGCGGCAAAGTCGGCGTATTCTTCCTCGGTCATGCGGGTCTTGACAACACGGCTGCGGTGCGGCGTGTTGTACTTTTTGCAGGGCATGGGCTTCAGCTCCTTTCACTTATCATCTTTTTTAGGGCATTTTTGCACCCTATTACCGGTTCAAACTCACAAGGGTTTTCCAAAACGGAAAGCCCTTTGCTTTATAACTTCTGCTTTTTCAGACTGCCTGACGTTCTCGGCACTCGCTTTATGCCCGCAATTTACTGATGCGGCCTTTCATCGGATGGTCTGCGACAGTTGTTATCACGCTCGGACGATCCCGGATGGGGAGTAGCTGCCCTCTGCTGTCATCGCCCACCGGGAACGACCCGGCTTTCCCGAAGCTGGCGTTGCTCGCTCGCTCCCACACGGGAGGTCTTGGCGCGTCCTTCGGCTCGGCTATCACAGAGAGCTTGTTGCCTGAAAAAGCTATTCACTTGTCAAGGAACACCGTGCCGCCGGGGTCAAACTGTTACCGGCTCCGGCGCGGGAAGGCCTTTCCGATTTGGAAGCCCCTCAATTTACAACGGACATTTTTTCTCGAAAACTTGGTACTGCCGGAGAAAAAATTTCTGAAAACCTCTCCACCTTACTAGGGTGTATCTGAAAAGTCAAAAATAGCGAAGCGTACAAGAAAAAGACACAAATGGGTGGTAAGACAAAGGCAGAAAGAAGTGACAAGCATGAAAGCCCGTCGTTATGAACTTACCGATAAGGAATGGGAGCTGGTCCAGCCGCTTATCCCGATCTCACATACCGGCCGTCCGCAGAAGGATATTCGCGCGCATCTCAATGGCATCCTGTGGCTTGCGCGCAGCGGCGCGCGCTGGAGCGATCTTCCTGCAAGATTCGGTCCGCATCAGACTGTGTACAGCTGCTTCTGCCGTTGGCGGGATGATGGGACCCTGAAAAAGATCTTCGAGCTCTGCGCGGCCCCGGGCACTGGCACGGAGCTGAGCATGGATTCAACGTCGATCAAAGCATCTGTGCAGGCAGGTCGTGGAATAAGAAAGCGAGCAAAACTCAGACATCAAGCAGCATCGGCAAAACACGCGGAGGTCTGAACACGAAAATTCATGCCATCGTTGGAAAAGACCTGCGGCCTGTGGCTTTTTTGCTGTCTGCCGGAAATGTTGACGATTGCACGGAGGCAGTTCCTCTGCTGAAGTTGCTTCCGAGTCTGAAGGACTGCGATATTCTTGCCGATAAAGCCTATGGCACAAAAGAAATCCGAACCTATCTGCATGAACAGTCCGCCCGCTATACGATCCCGCCGAAAGTAAACACAAAGCAGCCGTGGCTGTTTGATAAAGAGACGTATAAACGGCGGAATGTAATAGAGCGTTTCTTCAATCGCCTCAAGGAATTTCGCCGTGCCGAGACACGCTATGACAAGCGGGATGACTCCTTCCTTGCTTTTGTTATGGTCGCCGCGATCTGCGTCGCTTTCAGCATTTTGCACATCTAAGCGCTGTTTTCAGATACACCCTAAGTGAATCAGCCTCCGGTTTTGTCCCAATGCTTTGCCCTTTCACTTTACAGCGGACAAAAATCTGCCGTTTGTTGAGTATAGCGGTGAGAAAAATTTCTTCTGTGTTGGCTGCGGGAGCCGGTTTCAGCTCAGGTGATTTTCAAAACCTTGCGCGGCGATAGAGCTTGCAAAGCTCTGTCGCTGGGCGAGGTTGCCGCAGCCGTCAGGCTGCGTATAACAGGGTTTGGGGAAGGCTACTGCCAACAAGATTCCGATGGGACAGAATGAGCGAAATGCGAAATCTGGCACCTCGATAGAATCTTGCTCTCTGCTGCTCCAAACCTCCTTTCACTTTACAACGGACATTTTTTCAGCAAAAAGCAGGTTGTGTATTTGTAAACATTTTGTGAACGAACTGCCGCCGCCAGCCGTTTGTCGCCGCAACTCTTTCTGCTTTTACGGTATCGCGGCAGCGATGGGATTGCGACATACCAACGGTAACATTGGCGTTACCATTAGTAAGATTCGACCAGAGTGTTTTTCTTTCTCTCTGCCCTTACTACAATCTCAAAAACGCTTTTTGGCCACTTCTGCAAATAAAGCGTTTGCGATAAACCGTCCTGTCCGCTTTTCACCACTACTACGGCCTGACTTGGGCGAGTTGGCAAAGCCGGATACAAAAAATTGGACAAGACTTTCGCCTTGCCCAATCTGCACAAGCAATCTCCTCATCTTTATTCAATCTTAATACGTCACAAATGTCCCTTATCCGCTCTTAAAATCTCCGGCTGTATAATTAACTATTACAGAAATAAGGAGCTGCCTTTATGCCGGAAGAGATTATTCGTCGAAAGCGCCGTCTTTCGTCTTTTCAAATTATCATATTAGGTTTTGCCGGGGTCATTCTGATCGGAGCGCTGCTGCTGATGCTGCCGTTCTCCACGACTGGAGGGAATGTAACTCCATTCAATGAAACGCTGTTTACCGCAACCTCTGCCGTCTGCGTGACAGGGCTTGTGGTGCAGGATACAGGCAGCTACTGGTCAACCTTTGGGCAGGCGGTTATTCTGGCGCTGATCCAAATTGGTGGTCTTGGTGTCGTAACTGTAGCAGCATCGTTTGCGCTGTTGTCCGGGCGAAGAATCTCTCTGATGCAGCGCAGCACCATGCAGGATGCAATTTCAGCACCAAAGGTCGGTGGAATCGTCCGTCTGACACGCTTCATCCTACGAGGAACGTTTCTGATTGAACTGCTGGGCGCACTTGCCATGCTGCCGGTGTTCTGCCGGGACTATGGATGGCGCGGCGTCTGGATGGCGGTGTTTCATTCCATATCTGCTTTTTGCAACGCCGGGTTTGACATTCTTGGGACAGAAAGCAACCGCTATCCATCTCTTACCGGCTATGCGGGCAGTCCGGTAATCAATGTCACGATTATGCTGCTGATCGTGGTTGGCGGCATTGGCTTTCTGACATGGGACGATATCTGCGAAAACAAGTGGCGGTTTCATCGCTACCGAATGCAGAGCAAGGTGATCCTTGTCACGACAGGTCTTTTGATTTTTCTGCCTGCTGTGTTTTTCTTCTTTTCAGACTTTTCTGCGCTCTCCGCCGGAAACCGGCTGCTGGCATCCTTTTTTCAGTCCGTCACGCCGAGGACAGCGGGCTTCAACACGGTAAATCTATCCGCGATGTCCGGTGCGTCGCAGGGCGTGATGATCCTTTTGATGCTCATCGGCGGTTCTCCGGGTTCTACAGCAGGCGGCATGAAAACAACGACGCTGGCGGTCTTGATTGCCAATGCCACTGCGACCTTCCGCCAGCGCGATAGTGCCCAATTTTTCGGACGCAGAGTCGATTGCAGCTCCGTCAAGACCGCCGCGACCATTCTGACGATGTATCTGGTGCTGTTCTTTGGCGGTGCGGTCTTTATCAGCGCATACGAGAGTCTTCCGCTATCTGCCTGCCTGTATGAAACGGCATCGGCGGTCGGGACGGTGGGATTGACACTTGGTATTACACCGCAGCTGCGCATTCCATCGCAAATGGTGCTGATCTTGCTCATGTATCTGGGCAGAGTCGGCGGTCTTACCCTCATTTATGCGGCACTTTCCAGCAAAAAAGTGGGGAATGCAAGGCTGCCGCAGGAAAAAATAACGATTGGATAAGGAACCTTTTCACATGAAAAACATTCTATTGATTGGCACAGGCCGCTTCGGACGGCATATCGCAGTACAGCTTTCTCAGCTGGGACATCAGGTCATGGCGGTCGATAAAAACGAGGAACGGATCAATGATGTGCTTCCATATGTCACCAACGCACAAATTGGCGACAGTACAAACGCAGAGTTTCTTCGCTCTCTTGGCATCGGAGATTTTGACGTCTGCATCGTGACCATCAGCGGTAATTTTCAGAACTCGCTGGAAACCACCTCGCTGCTGAAGGAACTGGGTGCAAAGTGCGTGGTATCGCGTGCCGAGCGTGATGTGCAGGCAAAGTTTCTGCTTCGCAACGGTGCAGACCATGTAGTCTACCCGGAAAAACAGGTGGCAAAATGGGCAGCGATCAGATACACTGCCGACCATATTTTCGACTACATAGAGATCGACGAGCAGCACGCCATTTTTGAGGTGGAAGTGCCGGAAGGCTGGGCCGGGAAAAGCATTGGCGAACTGGATATCCGCAGAAAGTTTGGAATCAACATTCTTGGCATCAAGCATTCGGGAAAAACCGACGTATCAATTACGCCGGATACAGTGCTGTCCGGGGAAATAACAATTCTAGCGCTGGGTGAATATAAGGCGCTGCAAAAGTGTTTCCGGATATGAACGGACGGTGAGCGTATGTGGAAGATGTTGTTTTGATCGTTGGAACAGCCATGGTATTTCTGTTTGGCTGGTTTCTGATGAAACGTCTGGATCAATTTCTGGCGGAAAATCAGAAACGAATCGAGGAAGAGACCGTACAGCAGCAGAAGCCATGCTTGCGTCTGAACGGAGATATTTCTCCTGACGAACTTGAGGAAACGCTTTCCCGGTTTCGCAGCAGTCATGCCCATGTAGAAATCGTGATCTATGATTCAGAGCAAATTTCATTTCCGGACAACGAATCCGATTGGATGCAGTAGAAACCTTCAATTTTGATGCTATAATATCGTTTAAGAGGGGTGGTGAAAATGTGCAGAACAAAGGAAGCGAACTGCCAAAAGAGCATATTCTTGTGTGCCTGTCCTCGTCTCCATCCAATGAACGCATTATACGAATGGCAGGGAAAATGGCACAGGCATTTAGTGGCAGCCTTACCGCACTCTACGTGCAGACACCCGGATACGCTGACATGAACGCAGAAGATACCGTTCGCTTGCAGGCAAATATGCGCCTTGCGCAGCAGTTCGGCGCAGAGATCATCACAACGCATGGAGAAGACGTAGCCACACAGATCGCGGAATATGCGCGGCTCTCCGATGTGACCAAAATCGTGATTGGGCGAAGCGGCGTGCAGCGGCGGCATTTTTGGAGTGAACCGACGCTGACAGAACGGCTCATTGCGCTTGCACCAGAGGTGGACATTCATATCATTCCGGATGTGGAAGCCTATAAGAGCTACCGCAGGAAACGGCTGCTTACCATCCGTCCGGCGTTTCCGACCGCATGGGAACTGCTTCTGACCATCGGGATTCTGGCAGCTGCGACGGTCATCGGATTGGTCTTTCTGCGGCTCGGCTTTGCAAATGCCAATATCATCATGGTTTACCTGCTGGGGGTGCTTCTGACTTCCGCTTTTACCAGCGGATATACCTGCGGTGTGCTGTCCGCTTTTTTGAGTGTCATCCTGTTCAATTATTTTCTGACGGAACCCCGGCTGTCTTTGGCAGCCTACGGCAGTAAATACCCAATAACCTTTGCCGTCATGTTTGCAGCGGCGCTTTTGACCGGTACGCTTGCCGCAAAGCTCAAAGCCCATGCGCAGCTATCCGCGCGGGATGCCTATCGGACAAAACTCCTTTTTGATATGAACAGGCAGCTTCAAAAGGCGGAAACACCGGATGAGGTCTATCAGATGACCGCGACGCAGATACAGAAGCTCATGCAGCGGGACATTCTGATTTATCCAGTGCAGAGCGGCGTACTGTCCCAAGGGATCATTTACCCGGCTGACGGAAGCAGACCATACAGCGTCCCAGACACAGACCGGGAGCAGGATGTGATTCGCTGGGTCTGGCAGAACCGGAAACGTGCCGGAGCAACGACGCAAAACTTTCCAAAAGCAAAACGGCTGTATCTTGCCATTCGTACCGGGCAGCAGATTTACGGTGTTGTCGGGATTCCGATGGAGAAGCAAACGCAGCCTGACGCATTTACATCCAGCGTGCTGTTTTCCATTCTCGGCGAGTGCGCTCTGGCGCTGGAAAGCCTACGCAACGCCGAAGAAAAGGAAAAAGCCGCCGTCCTTGCAAAGAACGAACAGCTTCGTGCAAACCTTCTGCGTTCAATTTCCCATGACCTTAGGACCCCGCTGACCTCCATTTCAGGCAACGCGGATACGCTGCTGCACAGCTATAACGTGCTGGATGAACAAACGCGGAAACAGATTTTTACGGACATTTATGACGATGCGCAATGGCTGACCGGACTGGTTGAGAACTTGCTTTCCATTACGAAAATCGCGGACGGCAGCGTCAAGCTGCGCCTTTCCGATCAGATCGTAGACGATATTGTGTCGGAAGCGCTCCGACATATTGACCGAAGGTCCGCAGAACATCACATCGCAGTGGATTGCGGAGACGTGCCGCTGCTGGTGCGGGTGGACGCAGGACTCATCGTGCAGGTGCTTATCAATCTGGTGAACAACGCAGTCAAATATACTCCGGCTGGCTCGAACATCCGGATCACGGCAATCCCGCGAGAAAATATGGCTGAAATATGCGTCAGCGATAACGGTCCCGGTATTCCAGATGAACTGAAGGAACATGTGTTTGAAATGTTCTTTACCGGGGGCAATCCGATTGGCGACAGCCGCCGAAGTCTCGGACTTGGACTTACGCTCTGTCAAGCCATTCTCCATGCACATAACGGCGAAATGACATTGAAAGATAATTCGCCGCATGGCTGCATTTTTTCCTTTACAGTACCGCTCAGTGAGGTGAACCTAAATGAATAAGCCGCTCGTCCTCGTTGTAGAAGATGATACGCCGGTGCGCAATCTGATCACAACAACGCTGAAAACCCATGAATACAGGTATCTTTCTGCGCAAAACGGCGCAAGCGCCGTGATGGAGGCGCTGTCCCACAACCCGGACATTGTGTTGCTTGATTTGGGACTCCCGGATATGGACGGCGTGGAGATCATCCGGAAAATCCGTTCGTGGTCAAATATGCCGATCATTGTGATCAGCGCCAGAACAGAGGATTCTGATAAAATCGTGGCGCTGGATGCCGGGGCGGACGATTATCTCACCAAGCCCTTTTCCGTGGATGAACTGCTGGCGCGGCTGCGAGTGACGCAGCGGAGACTGTCGCTGATGAAAACAGACGCAGCGCCGGATTCTCCGATTTTTACGAACGGTGCGCTGAAAATCGACTATGCGGCAGGCTGCGCATATCTTGGCGGTGCAGAACTGCACTTGACGCCCATCGAATACAAGCTGTTGTGTCTGCTCTCCAAAAATGTGGGCAAGGTTCTGACCCACACCTACATCACACAGCAGATTTGGGGCAGCAGCTGGGAAAACGATATTGCTTCTCTGCGGGTGTTCATGGCGACCCTACGCAAAAAGCTGGAACGCGGAAAAGACGGGCAGCAATACATACAAACGCACATCGGAATCGGCTATCGGATGCTCCGCGTCGAATAGCAGGGAGGCTTTCAAAAAATCTATGAATCATTATGCTGTTGAAAACCTGTTTGGCATAGAAGGGCTGAACATCGCATGGTACGGTATCATCATCACATTCGGCATGATCCTCGGATTTATGCTGGCACTTCGCCGGTGCAAGAAAACCGGAGTTGAACCGGATCACTTATATAATCTCGTGCTTTAGCTGATTCCCGTGTGTATTCTCTGTGCCAGAGCATACTATGTGCTTTTTGAGTGGGAGCAGTACAAGGATAACCTTCTCTCCGTTTTTCAAATCAATAAGGGCGGGCTTGCCATTTATGGAGGCATCCTCGGCGGTGTTGCTGTTGTACTGATTTACTGCAAGGTCAAAAAGCTTTCCTTCTGGTCGCTTGCAGATACGCCGATTCCCAGCCTTGTTCTTGGACAAGCCATCGGGCGTTGGGGGAATTTTGTGAATCAGGAGGCTTACGGAAATCTGATCACAAATCCAGATCTCCAATTCTTTCCGTATGGTGTTTACATAGAGGAACTCGGGCAGTGGCACCAGGCGACGTTCTTCTACGAATCTGCACTGAATACACTGCTGCTGATTGCCATGCTGATCTCCTATCCGCATTTCAGAAAAAAGGGATATCTGCTTCCGTTTTACATGATCGGCTATGGCGTGATACGCTGCTTTGTAGAGGGACTTCGTACTGACAGTCTCTATCTGATGCCAGGTGTCTGCGTGCCGCAGGTGTTGTCTGGCTGCCTGATTCTATTGGGTGTTTTACTTGTAGGTATTATTCGCAGAAGGCAGGATATACAGGCATGAAACTAATTTGCTCTTTATTTATCACATTCTTAAAAATCGGTGCGTTCACCTTTGGCGGCGGATACGCTATGATTGCGCTGCTTGAAAATGAGTTCGTTGAAAAGAAAAAATGGCTTGAAAAAAGCGAGTTTCTGGACATGGTTGCGGTAGCCGAATCCACGCCAGGACCAGTCGCCATCAACAGTGCAACTTACATTGGTTACAAAATTGCAGGATTTGCGGGTGCAGCCATGTCCACACTTGCTGTCTGCATTCCATCTTTCTTTGTAATTTATGGTATCTCGCTGTTCTTTGATCAGTTTCTCAGTTTGCGCTGGGTTTCCTGCGCATTCCGCGGGATTCAGGTATGTGTGATCTATCTGATCCTTACCGCAGGGCTGAAAATGCTTAAAAGTATTGACAAAAACACACTAAACTTGACGCTTCTCACGTTGGTCATGGCTTCCATGCTCTGCTGCTCGATCACAGCAGTTTCGTTTTCCTCTGTGTTTTACATCCTGATCTGCGGCGCGGTCGGGCTTGTTGTTTTCTTTCTGCGAAAAATCCGGAAAGGACATGGGAAAACGTCATGATATACCTGCGTCTCTTTCTGAACTTTTTGATGATCGGTGCCTTGTCTTTCGGCGGCGGCTATGGAATGGTTTCGCTGGTACGCGAAACGGTGCTTTCCAACGGCTGGCTGACAGAGAACGAGTTTCTGAATTTTATTGCCGTATCTGAATCCACACCGGGACCCCTTGCCGTGAATATGGCAACCTTTATCGGCTCAACACAGGGCGGAATCCTCGGTTCATTTGCTGCAACGCTGGGCGTGGTGTTGCCGTCATTTTTGATTATTCTCTTAATTGCATCCGCACTAAAGAATCTGATAAAATATGCACCCGTCAACGCCTTTCTATCGGGAGTTCGTCCGTGCGTTGTAGCGATGATCCTTGCGACCGCGCTCAGCATGGCGCTGTCTACGCTGTTTGGCCTCACAGATTTACAGGCCGGATTTGCGCCCGATTTGCGCTCTATCGCAGTATTTGCCATGCTCGGAGCAACGCATCTGATTTGTAAAAAAATCAGAAAAACAGCTCCATCGCCAATTCTGATGATCCTGTTTTCAGCAGGCCTCGGAATCTTGTTTTGGTGCATATTCTAGCATGGCGATTGATTTTATTTCCAACTTCAATAGCAATTCCTGCTGAACCGCGCTTATTTCATTGCGTATAATTTCGAGCGACATCACCCTTCATTCATGATGCCGCTCCGCGCTTCGGCCATACCATTCTGCCACAAATGAGCTGACCATCGTTGTAATAGCGAGGACTTAAAAGTCCTCGCTATCCTCCATGATCTCTCCCTTTCCGTAAGCGTCAAACCTCCCCGCGTATAAAAGGCCGCCATCTCAAGGAGACTGTTGCTCACTGGGATGGCGGTCAATTATTTTTGCGGTATATAGCATTCTTCCGGGGCATTTGCGGGAAGCAGGCTTTCAGCCCATGCTTTGTTAGTTTCGCTCAGCTGCGGCGCAGTCTGCAGGATCCACAGCAAGTATCGGTACGGATCTAAGCCGTTCGCCTTCGCCGTTTCAATCAAGCTGTAGATCACGCTGCTGGCCTGTGCGCCGCCCGGCGTATTGGCAAACAGCCAGTTTTTCCTGCCCATCACAAAGGGCTTGATGCTGCGCTCGGCACGGTTGTTGCTCAGCTCCAGACGCCCATCCTCCAGATACCTCGTCAGGTACGGCCACTGCTCCCGCAGGGAATGGATCGCCTTTCCCAGCGCGGATTTCGGCGCGGTCTTCGCCTGCATCTCATTTGCCCATGACAACAGCGCGTCTAAAACAGGTTTCTCCTGTTCTAGCCGCTTTTCATACCGTTCCTCCGGCGGCAGCTCTGCCAATGCCTGCTCCAGCTTGAAAAGCTGCGAGCAATAGCATTCGCCCATGGCCGCGGGAGAATCCTTCAAACGGTTCCCTACTCATAAACTCTCCTTTCTCGCATGAAAAAGCAGCAGCTACCATTTCGGTATCTGCAAGGTCTGCAAGACTCCGTGCGGCGAAGCGCGCACCGCGGGCAGCCCTGGCAGGCTGCATCATGCCGTCCGATCTGCTTAGACACACAACGTCCGGCCTGCACACAAGACAGGCTGCCGTGGCTGGGGTTGCAAGCAGTCAAGACCCCTTCCACGAGCTGTGAGAGCGGCCAAGCTCTGTCCGCGCTGTTCCCCATCGCCGGGGCGCGAGCTGCAAATACGGCGAAAAAGAAAACCATAGCGACTATACTAGCGACTACAAAAGGCAGAAATCCGAGTTTCAAATTTACATAGCGACTAATGTAGCGACTACGGCATCCGAAGCGCAAAAATTTTGAATTTCATGGCTTGTGCAAAATGAAAAGCAAAAAATTCTTCTAAGCGGAATGAGAATCGGACTACACTTTTGGCTTTTCTTGCTGCGCAAGAAAAGCGCAAGCATCGCGTTTTGGTACCAAAACGCAGCTTGCAGGGAAAACCCTGACCCCAATGCCGCCTGCAGGCGGAGGACTAACGGTTGAACTATGGCACAAGTCGGAAACGCACATCGGCGCAGCTATTTGTTCCGCGACGTGGGGCGCGTCGTGCCGACGTGTGCGGTTTTACGGGCCGACCGCGCATCCGTGCAGGTCTGCGCCACACAAACGCCGCGTCTGCCCGCCGTGCGGCACAAAAAACGAGGGCTGGCATCAAGTCAGATCTCGCTTTACAAATCGAACGAAGGAGATGATCCATGACAGAATCACGCAGCCCACCAGCGCTAGAAAAAACCCATCCGCAAACGCCGTGTGTGCACGATACCACGGTCGAAACGCTGTGAGCATCAGCACCAGGTACACCAGCGGAATGGATAGTCTCAGTTTTATCGCAATACGAATCAGCAAGAGCAGCAAGTGAAGCATCATGGACAAACAGGCAGTTACCATCGGCGATCCTCCTCAAACGGTTTGTCGGATGCTAACTCTCCTGGCTGCTTTTTGCAAGTACATTTTTTGAAAATCAAATCAGGGAGGTCGTCATGAACCAAACTACAAAACCAGCGGCCTGCCCTGATTCCGTCCGTGTCGAGCGCATTCAGATCTCACACGGACGAGCCATCCGTGTCGTCTCCGTTTTTCCGAAAAACGCGAGTCAGACAGCGGAAGAAAAACTCAGGGTTTTGGCCGCGTTGGAACTTCAGCGAAAAAAGTCGGCATAAGGGCTAGACTTCTCGCGCCGCTTGGAGTATTGTGTGCTCACAATGCTCTGAGCGGTTTGACTCAAAGGAGGAAAGACAAATGTCAAACCAGAAGAAAACCGCCCTCTACTGCCGGCTCAGTCAGGACGACGGCTTAGATGGCGATTCCAACAGCATCCAGAACCAAAAAAGTATCCTGCAAAGGTTCGCGGAAGACCACCATTTTCCAAATCCGTGCTTCTATGTGGACGACGGTTTTTCCGGCGGTAACTTCCAAAGACCTGCATTTCAGCAGATGATCGCAGACATGGAAAACGGGGAGATCGGGATCATCGTGACCAAGGATCTCAGCCGCCTTGGCAGGAACCAGCTTCACACCGGTCTCTACATTGAAGAGCGCTTTCCGATGTTCGGCGTCCGGTACATTGCGATCAACGACAATGTGGACACGGAAAACGCAGAGAGCAATGATCTCATGCCGTTCAAAAATTTGTTCAACGAGTGGTTTATTCGGGACACCAGCCGGAAAATCCGTGCAGTTCAAAAAGCCAAAGCGGAACGCGGAGAACGGCTTGGGACGCGCGCTCCCTATGGATATGTCAAAGACCCGGAGGCCAAGAAGCTGGTCATAGACGAGGAAGCCGCTGCCGTTGTGAAACGAATCTTTGCCCTGTGTGCCGCGGGCAATGGCCCCAGCCGGATTGCGACGATCCTGACCAAAGAAAAGGTGTTTTGTCCCAGCTATTACACCTACCAGAAATACGGCCTGACGCATTCCGCCTTGGACATCACGAAGCCGTACCACTGGTCGGACAGCGCAGTCGCGAACCTGTTAGAAAATGAGATCTATCGCGGCAACACTGTGAACTACCGCTTTAGCACCAAATCCTATAAGGACAAGCGCAAAATTGAACACCCAAGGGAAGAATGCCTCGTGTTTGAAAATACGCATCCTGCCATCATTAGCAAAGAGGTCTGGGATATTGTGCAGCGGGTGCGGAAGAACAAGCGCCGCAGAACGAAGACGGATGAGCAAAACAAATATTCCGGGCTTGTTGTTTGTGCCGACTGCGGCAAGACGATGGTCCTCCACCGGGCGCATACGATGTCTGCAGACTACAACCACTTCACCTGCCGTACTTACAAAAAGGATGGGGAAGCCTGCACAGCCCATTACATTCGAGAGTGCATTCTCGATGAGATCGTGCTGGAAGATCTGCGCCGGGTAACAGCGGAAGCCAGAGAGCAGCCACAAGAATTTGCCGAATATCTGAACAGCAAACAGTCCGCAGAGCTCCAAAAGGAGATCCGCAGACTGGAAAAGGAGAAAGCCGCCATGCAGAAGCGCAAAGCTGAGCTGGATGCAATTTTCAAGAAGCTCTATGAGGACAGTGTGCTGGGGCGCATCACGGCAGAACAGTTCCAGCTGCTCTCTGCCAGTTACACGGAGGAGCAGGCAAAGCTGACAGAAACTCTTCCGCAGCGAGAATCGGAAATACGGCATCTGAAAGAGACGGTAAGCAATACGGCAGCGTTCCTCGACAAAGCGAAGCGGTACACGGACATTCAAGCGCTGACGCCGGAGCTGCTGCGGCTCTTCATCCAGAAGATCGTGGTGCATGAAAATGAAGTAAAATGGTCCAAACACGCACCACAGACTGTGGAGATCCACTATGCCGACATTGGCTGCACGGAAAACAGGAAAACAGCAGAACCGGAACATCACAACGAGATCCCGAAAGTATCCTGAATCATTCCCAGCTATACGCCAATGGAAAACCCGGCTGGTGCCTGAAACACCAGCCGGGTAATCCCCGCCAACGTTGTTACCCCTGTCAGGGGGCAGCAAAAGGCCGCAGGCGTATAAACAAGAATAAACAATACAGAGGCAATTAAGCCTTTCTCGGACGAGCGATCTCAGCCTGTGCCGCAGCCAGTCTTGCAACCGGTACACGGAACGGTGAGCAGGAAACATAGTCCAGTCCGATGTCATGGCAGAACTCAACGGAAGAAGGATCACCGCCGTGCTCACCACAGATACCGCAGTGAAGCTTCGGGTTAGCACCCTTACCATCATTAACAGCCATCTTCATCAGCTTGCCGACACCCTTCTGATCAAGCTTTGCGAACGGATCCTGCTCATAGATCTTCGCATCATAGTAGCTGCCAAGGAACTTACCAGCATCATCACGTGAGAAGCCGAAAGTGTACTGCGTAAGATCATTTGTACCGAAGCAGAAGAAATCAGCATGCTCTGCGATCTCATCAGCGGTGAGCGCTGCTCTTACAACCTCGATCATCGTACCAACCTCATACTTGAGATCTACGCCGGCCTTCTTGATTTCCTCATCAGCTGTCTCGACGATCGTCTTCTTAACGTAATCAAACTCCTTGAGCTCGCCTACCAGCGGAACCATGATCTCCGGAACGACATTCCAATCCGGATGCTCCTTCTTAACCTCGATTGCTGCACGGATAACAGCCTGTGTCTGCATCACACCGATTTCCGGATAGGTTACGCAGAGACGGCAGCCTCTGTGACCCATCATCGGGTTGAACTCATGAAGACCAGTGATGATTGCCTTGATCTGCTCAACCGTCTTGTTCTTCGCCTTAGCAAGCTTCTCGATCTCTTCCTCAGTAGTCGGAACGAATTCGTGAAGAGGCGGATCCAGGAAACGAATGGTAACAGGGTCACCCTCCATAGCCTCAAAGAGCTGCTTGAAGTCGTTCTGCTGATACGGCTCGATCTTTGCGAGAGCTTCCTCACGCTCTTCCTTCGTATCGGAGCAGATCATCTCACGGAAGGCTTCGATTCTTTCCGGATCAAAGAACATATGCTCTGTACGGCAGAGACCGATACCCTCGGCACCGAGCTCTCTTGCCTTCTTCGCATCCTTCGGTGTATCAGCGTTTGTTCTTACGCCGAGCTTTCTATACTTATCAGCCCAGTTCATGATGCGCTCGAACTCACCAGTGATCGAAGCGTCAACTGTAGGCATTACACCCTTATAGATGTTACCGGTTGTACCATCGATGGAAATGAAATCACCCTCATGGAATACTTCGCCGTGAAGTGTGAACTTCTTGTTCTCCTCATCCATGATGATATCGCCGCAGCCTGATACACAGCACTCACCCATACCACGGGCAACTACGGCTGCATGGCTCGTCATACCGCCACGAACAGTCAGGATACCCTCGGAAGACTTCATACCGGTAATATCCTCAGGACTTGTCTCAAGTCTAACAAGGACAACCTTCTCACCACGATTGTGCCACTCTTCAGCATCCTCAGCGGTGAAGACAACCTTACCACAAGCAGCACCCGGAGATGCACCGAGGCCCTTGCCAAGCGGTGTGCTCTTCTTTACAACAGCCGGATCGAACTGCGGATGAAGGAGTGTATCGAGGTTTCTCGGATCGATCATCGCGACAGCTTCCTTCTCGGTTCTCATACCCTCATCGACGAGGTCACAAGCGATCTTAAGAGCTGCACGTGCGGTTCTCTTACCATTTCTGGTTTGGAGCATATAGAGCTTGCCGTGCTCAACGGTGAACTCCATATCCTGCATATCTCTGTAGTGATCCTCGAGGATCTTGCAGACATTCTTGAACTGCTCGAAGGCCTCCGGGAACTTCTCGGACATTTCTGTAATCTTCATCGGTGTACGAACGCCGGCTACGACGTCCTCGCCCTGTGCGTTTGTCAGGAACTCACCGAAGAGGCCCTTTTCACCGGTTGCCGGATCTCTCGTGAAGGCAACACCGGTACCACAATCATCACCCATGTTACCGAAAGCCATGGACTGAACGTTTACTGCAGTACCCCATGAATAAGGGATATCATTATCACGACGATAAACATTGGCACGAGGGTTATCCCAGGAACGGAATACAGCCTTGATTGCACCATAGAGCTGATCCTTCGGGTCTGTCGGGAAGTCCTGTCCGAGCGCTTCCTTATACTTCGCCTTGAACTGCTCTGCAAGATCATGAAGGTCATCTGCGTTCAGCTCTACATCCTGCTTAACGCCTCTCTCAGCCTTCTTCTTATCAATGAGCTTCTCGAACTCGCTCTTGGAAACCTCCATAACGACATCCGAATACATCTGGATGAAACGTCTGTAGGAATCCCATGCCCAACGAGGGTTCTTAGACTTCTCGGAAAGAACGCCTACTACATCCTCATTAAGACCAAGGTTCAGGATCGTATCCATCATACCTGGCATCGATGCACGTGCACCGGAACGAACTGATACAAGAAGAGGATTCTCCTTATCACCGAACTTCTTGCCGGTGAGCTCCTCCAGCTTCACGATGTACTCGCGGATCTGGCCCATGATCTCATCATTGATCTCACGGCCGTCCTCATAGTACTGTGTGCAGGCCTCTGTCGTAATCGTAAAGCCCTGCGGTACCGGAAGACCGATATTCGTCATCTCTGCAAGGTTAGCGCCCTTGCCGCCAAGGAGTTCACGCATGTTTGCGTTGCCCTCTTTGAACATGTAAACCCATTTCTTAGCCATTGTTTATCCTCCTAAACATGTGTGATAAATGTTGCGCACTGCAAATTCACCGTTCTTCATTATACTTGAGGAAAATTTTTTCGTAAAGTGCGCGGGAGTGATGTAAACGTTTACAACGTAAAATTTTTTGGCCATCAAAAATCCGCACTGGTGAGAGTGTCCCACCCAATGGCATTCTAATGCTATCGGACGGGACACTCTCACCAGTGCGGATTGATTTCGATTGCACTACACTTTGAATCGGTAACCGACGCCCCAGATGGTTTCGATGTACTGGGGCTTCGCGGTGTCCATTTCGATTTTTTCGCGGATCTTTTTGATGTGGACGGTGACGGTGGCGATGTCGCCGACAGAGTCCATTTTCCAGATTTCGCGGAAGAGTTCGGCCTTTGTGTAGACGTGGTTCGGGTGGGATGCGAGGAAGTAGAGGAGGTCGTATTCCTTTGTGGTAAACTGGACCTCCTCACCGTTTACAAAAACGCGGCGGGACTCAGGTTCGATGCGGAGGCCGCGGATTTCGATCGGACGGGTAGACGGTTCTTCCTCCGTTTGTCCCTGACCGCGGAGGTGCTCATAACGGCTGAGGTGTGCCTTGACGCGGGCAACCATCTCGGATGCGGAGAAGGGCTTCGTGATGTAGTCATCAGCACCGAGGCCCAGCCCATGGATTTTATCAATGTCGTCCTTCCTTGCGGATACGATGATAACCGGGATGTCCTTTTTCTCACGGATCCGGCGACAGATCTCGAAGCCATCGACACCCGGCAACATAAGATCAAGGATTACCAAGTCATAATCCTTACCTAATGCTTCACGCAGTCCCTTCTCACCATCCTCGATGATTGTGACACTGAAATCGGAAATTTCCAGATAGTCCCGCTCCAGCTCCGCGATGGAGGAATCATCCTCAATGATCAGTATTTGTTTCTTTTCTTCGTCTGCCATTTATTTTTTATCCTCCTGTGCTGCAATAAGATACTTCCGGATGACGAAATGAATCGTCGTGCCTTCGCCTTCCACTGAGCTTGCCCAGATCCGTCCGCCGCCATCCTCGATGATTTTTTTCACGATGGAGAGCCCGATGCCGGAGCCGCCCTTCGTCGAGCTTCGCGCACTGTCCGCCCGGAAGAAACGCTGGAAGATATACGGTAAATCCGTTTTGCTGATGCCCTTTCCATTATCCGCCATATCGACCTGCACGAAATCGCCCGCATCCGTCACGTCGAGGTGAATCCACTTTTCATCCTTGTCCATATACTTCACGGAATTTGAAATGATGTTGTTGATTACCTTCCGGAGCTGCTCCGGATCCGCGATCATCTCGACAGACCGGTCGACGGCATTGGAATAAGAAAAGGTGATGCCCTCGGTCTCCATCTCCTGGCCAATGTCGTCGGCGCAGTCCTGGAAATAATCCGCGACCGAGATGTGCTGGTAATTGTAGGGGATCTTGTTCGTCTCGATCTTCACGTAATAGCGAAGCTCATCGATCAGGCGGTCCATGTCGTTCGCCTTGTTATAGATGGTCCGGATGTAGCGATCGCGCATCTCGGGCGTCTTGCAGATCCCATCAAGGATACCCTCGGCATAGCCCTGGATCGCGGTAAGCGGCGTCTTCAGGTCATGCGCGATGTTCGAGATCAGCTCTCGGTTCTCCTGGTCCGCCTTCAGCTTCTCCTCCTCGGTTTCCTTAAGCCGAAGCCGCATCTCTTCAAATGCCTCCATCAGCTCACCGAACTCGTCATGCGTCTCCGCCTCCAGTGTGAAATCAAGGTCACCACTCTCGATCCGCTTCGCCGCCTTCTTCAGCTGATCCACCGGCTTCACGATGCCCATATAAATCCAGCCGATGAAAAATAAGCCCGCCAAAATCAGGATGGCTACATTGATGTCCATGGTTGTGACGCCGCGAAACATCAGAAACATCAGAAACAGCGGCAGGATCGTACTGATCCCGAAGCTCACCGCCACACGCCCCATCAGGCTTATATGCCGCATACCGCACCTCACTTTCTATGTCCCCTAGTATAGCATAAGGCCGCCGCACAAATGTGCGGCGGCCTGGGATATTTTGTCTATTTTAGAAGAACAGCTTCTCCTCAAAATATTTCTTGAGACCATCAATCGGAATTCTCTCCTGCTGCATCGTGTCTCTCTCACGGATGGTCACGCAGTGGTCATTCTCGGAATCGAAATCGTAGGTCACGCAGTACGGCGTGCCGATCTCGTCCTGTCTTCTGTAGCGCTTGCCAATGTTTCCACGATCGTCGTATTCGACGTTCCAATACTTCGCAAGCTCGTCATGGATCGCCATAGCCGGCTCTGCAAGCTTCTTTGAAAGCGGAAGGATGCCGATCTTAACCGGTGCGATTGCCGGGTGGAAATGAAGGACAGTTCTCTCGTCACCGCCCTCAAGCTCCTCAACATCATAGGCTGCGCAAAGGAAAGCAAGGGTCACACGGTCGGCACCAAGTGACGGCTCGATGACGAACGGAAGGTAATGCTCATTGGTCTCATCATCGAAGTAGGTCATATCCTGACCGGAAACCTCCTGATGACGACCCAGGTCATAATTTGTTCTATCAGCAATACCCCAGAGCTCGCCCCAGCCGAACGGGAACAGGAACTCAAGGTCTGTCGTTGCCTTCGAATAGAAGGAAAGCTCTGCCTTCTCATGGTCTCTTGCACGAAGCATCTCTTTCGGCATACCGAGGGACAGGAGCCAGTCCTGACAGAACTGCTTCCAGTATGCGAACCATTCAAGATCAGTGTCCGGCTTGCAGAAAAACTCAAGCTCCATCTGCTCGAACTCACGCGTACGGAACGTGAAGTTGCCCGGGGTGATTTCATTACGGAAAGACTTACCAATCTGACCGATACCAAACGGCAGCTTCTTACGAGACGTTCTCTGGACATTCTTGAAGTTTACAAAGATGCCCTGTGCGGTCTCCGGACGGAGATATACGGCATCCTTTGCATCCTCGGTGACACCCTGGAAGGTCTTGAACATCAGGTTAAACTGACGGATACCGGTGAAATTATGCTTACCGCAGGAAGGACACGGAATCTGATGCTCCTCGATGAAGCTTTCCATCTGCTCGTTGGTCCAGCCGTCTGCAGAGCCGCCGATGTCGATCCCGTTCTCAGCCGCATAATCCTCGATCAGCTTATCGGCTCTGAAACGCTCGTGGCACTCCTTACAATCCATCAGCGGATCCGAGAAGGAAGCGAGATGTCCCGAAGCAATCCACGTCTGCGGATTCATGAGGATCGCGCAGTCAATGCCTACATTATATTTTGATTCCTGGACGAATTTCTTCCACCAGGCCTTCTTCACGTTATTCTTCAGCTCTACGCCGAGGTTTCCATAATCCCAGGTATTCGCAAGACCACCGTAGATCTCGGAGCCCGGATAAACAAAGCCTCTTGACTTCGCAAGAGAAACAATCGTGTCCATCGTGTAATTCTTTGCCATTTTTTCCTCTTTCTGCCGCCGGAGTGCGGCATAGATGATTTGATGCGAGGTGCTGCATGCGCGCTTGTCTTTAAAGACCGCGCCGCAATCCGGCACCGCGACGATTCTATTTCGCCGGACATTTGTTCTCGCCCGGCACATACTTTCTCATCATACCGCGTCGTCTATGAAAAATCCAGTATTTTCACATGGTTGTCACCAAGATGTGACACCGGGGACGGTTCTCTCTGTCAGCCTTCAGTGTCAATCACAAACTCCGCGAGGCTATGAATTTTCGTACCATCAAGTGCTTCTGCCGGTTGGGACTTAAGCATGGAATTGAGTACCGCTTCTTCTGAAAGCTCTGTGACGGCACGAAATACCGGATCTAGCATATGGTCCGGATAAGCATGTAATGTAAGCATTGGCGGGATTTCTCTGATGCGGTTTGCCGTCGTGAAGCCGATTACCACTTCCCCACTGCCGTTTCCTGTGTAGGAGCCGGTTCGGGCTAAACCATTCGGCACGCGTCTCAAAATCCTTCGAAGCTGTCTCGCGGTAAGCGGCATATCTGTCGCGAAGATCATCATGATGGATCCGCGGTCAACAGAGGTTATTCCATTCGTCTTACTGGTTACGTCCTTCTTGCTGCGTTCATCCCTTTCCTTGTCCAATGCCTCCATGGCAGAGGGTATCCCGCCCGCCTCGCCACCTTCATCATTTTCCCGCTTCAATGCCTCCATGATCGTCCGACCGATTGGTTTTCCGCCGACGATAAGATTTTTGGTCCTCCCGAAATTCGACTGAACCAAAATGCCGAGGGTATATGCTTTACCGTCAATCGTGACGAGGCGCGACGCACTCCCGATACCACCCTTTAAGCCATAACATATGGTTCCTGTCCCGGCACCGACAGCGCCCTCTTGAAAGTCCTTACCTGCATTTAGGAATGCTTCTTCAAGTTCTTCCTCACCTAGGACTCTTTCCCTGATATCATTAAGATGTGAATCGTTGCATTCCCCAACCACCGGATTGATGGAAAAAATGTCTTTATCAGGATTTACTGTCTTTTCATAGCGGAGCACATGCGTAATCAGCGCATCGCTGAGCTTTCCGACATTTAAGGTATTGGTCAGTACGATCGGCGTTTCAAGCGTACCGAGCTCGTCAACCTGCATGAGACCGGTTGTTTTCCCGAAGCCGTTCTGCACATAGCATGCAGCGATACATTTCTCTAAAAAAAGACTTTTCGTTCCGTCTTCAGGAACAGGCAGGATCACCGTAATCCCTGTATTGTGTTTTCCGACATGCATCGTGTAATGTCCGACAGTAACACCGCATACATCCGTAATTTTATTAAGTGGACCTGTCTGAAACTCTCCACAGTGAATACCATAATCTTTTGCCTTCACAATAGCTTCACTCCTCCCTAAGTATTTCCCAGCAGCTCTTTTCTTCATCGCTTTGATCATTGCTCTCTCAATATAAGACATTGTCTTGAGATTTTCTCGCGGCGGTAACTCACTTTAAAATTGAGTTACCGCCGCGAAATTTCAAGAATCGTCATTGAACGAATCGCATTTTTTCAACAGGGTTTTTGGAAATAAAAACATTTTCCCATTTACTTTTTATGTCTAAACTAAAATATGATTTTACTTTAGTCAGAATATCTGTATACCATCACTGTATTTCATTTAAAATCCGTAGGCTTTTGAAATCGTAGGGGATTTCCTGCCGGAGAAGGAAATCGATGTTCTGGGAAAGCTCGGCGAGGACGGCGTCCGAAAGAGTGAAGCTGTAAAGCTTTGTGACCGGCGTCGAAAGAATATACTGCCAGGTATAAACTGTCGCTTCGCTTGATTCAAGCGGTGGCGTCTCTGTATAGGAGCCGTTCAGAAGAAGCATACGGAGCTCGAAGATCCGGCGGATAAGCTTGTCAGGAATTTTATCGGCGATCAATGCGCGAAGTGAAACAAAAATGAGATTCACCATATCGGTGGATTCAAGATTCTCCTGCGCCATGAGAGATGAAAGCTCGAGAATATAGGAGCCGTAGCATGCCTTCACGAGATCAATCGCGATGTCCTCGAAAAATTCAGTCACCTCGACGGAATGCAGATTATAGCCACTCTTTCCTTCCGTCACATGAAATGCTGCAAACACGAAGGTTCTGGTCGACGCAAGAAAGCGGGACGTCGGCTTCCTCGCGCCTGCTGCCCATATCGTGACCTTCCCGCGCTCCTTCGTGAGCACCAGAAGTCTTTTATCAAAATCACGGGATGGCGCACTTTGCAGCACCACCCCGTGCAATATTATTTCATCTTTCATTAACTCTCACCAAGCCGTGATAATTAACTCTCGATTCCTGAAAGTTAACTCTCATCCTTAAATCCATAGTTCTTTAAGAACGTGTCAGAGTCCCTCCAGTCCTTCCGCACCTTCACAAAAAGCTGCAGATTCACGCGGTCACCCGTCATCTTCTCAATCTGGATTCGGGCACCTGTACCGATCCGCTTCAGCATCGACCCACCCTTTCCGATAATGATTCCTTTATGTGCCTCACGCTCACAGATAATGGTCGCCTTAATATCCCACAGTCCATTATCCCGCTGGTGCATCTCATCGATGATCACCGCGATGCCATGCGGCACTTCATCCGAAAGCTTCCGGAGCGCCTGCTCCCGGATCAGCTCACCGGCAAGCTCCCGCATCGTCTGATCCGTCACCGTATCCTCATCATAATACCTCGGGCCTTCCGGCAGATACTTGAAAATTGCCGTCTTCAGCTTATCAAGATTTTTCGCATGGGACGCAGACACCGGTACAATTTCGTCAAAATCCATCAGCGCCCGATACTCTGCCTCTGCCTTCTCAATCGCCGCAGGATCCGACAGCGTATCAATCTTATTAATAACAAGAATCTTCGGCTTGTTGGTCGCCTTCAGTACCTCAATGATATGCTGCTCACCCGCGCCGATATAGGTCGTCGGCTCCACGAGCCACACTACGACATCCACATCATCGAGCGTCTTCTCTGCGACATGATCCATGTATTCCCCGAGCTTATTCTGCGCCTTATGAATCCCCGGCGTGTCCAGGAAAATGATCTGTCCCCGCTCATCATCATACACGGTCTGAATCTTTCCTCTCGTCGTCTGCGGCTTCGCCGAAACAATTGCGATCTTCTGCCCGATGAGATGATTCATGAGCGTCGACTTCCCGACATTCGGCCGTCCGACCAGTGCAACAAACCCGGTTTTAATTTTCTTTTCTTCTTTCATTTTCGTCCTCAACGATACAGATCTTCCGTCATCATGAAGTCCCCGGCATCCGCATCGATCATCTCCGCATTGCCGATCGTGCAGACAGCACCAGTCTTGAGAATCGCCTCAACATACGGACGAAGTCCACGGATGGTCTCCTCCGTCGTCGCGAGAATCTCGTCCCGTTCCTTCTGGAGCATCTCATTTGTCACATGCGAGAGGAACGCGCTCACGGTAAACGCCGCCTTCACCGAATTCGTCTTCGGCGTATCCACCTCCGAGATCGTCCCGATGATGTACTTCGTCATATCACGCTCTGATGTCTTAAAGTCCTTAAGATATGCCGGCAGTGCCTCATAGACTGCCAATGTCTCCTTCAGGTGCGGATCCCGGTAGGAGCAGAGATAGCCTTCACCGGAACGCCCGAAGCCGGCCATGCAGCCGTACGCACCGCCCTTCACACGAAGCGCGATCCAGAGATACTGGAAGCTAAGAATCGTCTTCAGCACTCTGAGTGATCCGGTATACGGCAGCTTCTTCGTATCAAAGCGACCCGTCCGTGCCACATAATTCACAAGTGATGGCGTCCGGAAACCTTCATTTAGATTACCTGTCAAGCTAAGCTGCGGCTGCCCGGAAACATCCTCCCTCTGGCCCGCGGTGTAGGCCCGGTCGAGAACATCGCGCACAAGCTCCATCTCACGGGTGTTCTTCGCATAGGTCTTCTTCCAGTCCGGGAAGGCTGCAGCAAATGCTTCATAGCCCTTCTCCTCGGCTGCGATTGAGACAAACAGATTGTCGAGTGTGAAGATCTTGTCCGCGACCTCCCAGAGACGTCCGCAAAGCTTGTTCGGATCCTTTTCGTATTCATCCGCAATCCGGTTAATGAAATGATAATAGCTCACGCCGCCGGTCAGGTCCTGATACTTCCCGGTCGCCGAGAAATACGACGTCGCCCGGTTCACACTGTAGCTATGACCGGAGCCGTCAATCTTTGCCTTTTCCCGTGAACGGCTCTCGAGAAGAATCTCCGTCATCCGCTTCACATCCTCATACTTCGTCGTATGAAGAATCTCATCCATAACAGAAAGTCCAAACGGAATTTCATTGTAAAGAAGCTTGGTCTCCACACTGAAGATACCGGTATACTTCATCGGATCCGAGAGATCCGGGTAAGCCGTCATATCAAACGTCATGCCGCCGGTATGGAGCAGCACCTCAGACGTAAGATCCTGATACGTATGCTTCTCCGTATTCATATAACCAAGCACCGTCTTCAGGAAGCCAGCGTACGGAAGATCCTCCTCCGTAAGCTGCGACGTGTTGAAGTTAAGCCTTATATAAGCAATGCCTCGGGTCGGCAGGACTGACTTCAAAACCAGCGTATTCTCCACATGTTCTTCCGTATAATGATAGCTGTCGGCCTTCTTCGAGATATCGGAGATTGCAAGAAGCGGCAGTGTCCGCATCGCTTCCTCGGTCGTCGGCTCCTCCTGATAAGCCTTGAGCGCGGCTGTATTCTCAGAAACCGCCTTCCGCTCCGCCGGACTCATGCCCTTTCTGATTTTCTCAAGAGACTTCTTAAGCTCGGCATCCTTCTTCTCGGTCCGTCCCTTCTCCGGCACCAGTACGACAAGCGCCGCATGCGGGTTGTCGAGAAGATATTCTTCGATCAGGTGTTCAAAATAGCCATGCTTCAGGTCCTCACGGAGCTCCTGATAATACTGCTCGCACTCGAGATACTCCCACGGCTTCCCGCCATAGAGCCAGGTATCCAAAGATGTCAGCGAATACACGAGTCCCTTTGGTGTACGACCATAATCCGCCTCCCGATACTGGAACTCATCATGATTGATCGCGGCCAGAAGCGTCTTCTGGTCGAGGCCCTTCTTCACGATGTCACGAAGCGTCTTCTCGATCACCTGCAGGAACTTCTTCTCCTTTGCCTTGTCGGTCCCCTTCGCCGTTACGGAAAAATAAGGCTGGCGGATACCATCCTCGAAGCCGCCATAGATGTCCTCGCCGATGCCGGCATCGGTCAATGCCTGCTTCAGCGGCGCACCGGGTGCGGATAAAAGGGCATAATCCAGTATATCGAACGCAAGATTCTTCTTTGAATCCAATGCGTCGACGACGACATTCCAGGAGAGGTAGCTATTCTTCCTGGTCGATTCATTTTTGCCGATCGAATAGGAAATTTCCTCGCGATGCATCTCTGTAAACGCCTTCTGCACCGCGATATCGGAATCCGGATCAATCGTATCGTATTTGGAAAGGTAAGCCTTATCTAAGTAATCCAGCTTCTTTTCCATATCCATATCGCCGTAGAGGAAGATGTAGGCATTGGACGGATGGTAAAAGCGGGCATGAAAGGCCTTGAAGGCATCGAAGGTGAGGGTCGGGATCACATCCGGATCGCCGCCGGACTCATTGCCATAGGTCGTATCCGGGAAGAGTGCGTGCATGATGTGGCGCTCGAGAACAGAATCAGGGCTTGAGAACACGCCCTTCATTTCGTTGTAAACGACGCCATTGTAGGTGAGCTCGCCATCAGGATCCGGCAGCTCATAGTGCCAGCCCTCCTGCTGGAGGATGCGCGGATCCTTTACGGAATTCGGATGGAACACGGCGTCCATGTAGACGTCCATAAGGTTGTCGAAGTCCTTATCGTTTCGGGAGGCGATCGGGTAGACCGTCTTGTCCGGATAGGTCATCGCGTTCAGAAACGTGTTGAGGGAGCCCTTCGCAAGCTCAACGAAGGGGTCCTTCAACGGGTATTTTTCAGAGCCGCACAGCACGGAATGCTCTGTGATGTGAGCAACGCCGGTCGAGTCCTCAGCCGGGGTTCGGAAGGCGATGCCGAAGACCTTGTTGTCATCGTCGTTCTTCATCGTGAAGATGCGGGCGCCGCTTTTCTTATGGCGAAGGAGCACGCCGTCTGTCGCGAGCTCCTCAATCCGCTTCGTTTCGATAACCTCGTATTTTTCCATTTAGTTTTTCTCCTCTACTTTTTGGCTTCACTATATCATATATTTCCGGCAATACGATCTTTTATGATCGCGATGGCTTCTCTTGTGGACCAGTGTACCAGCATGAGTTCGTCTGTGCGGGTGGTGATGGGGCAGGGGTTCGGGACGCCTAGGCGCTGGGCGGTGCGGCGGGCGCGGAACATGTTGAATTCTGAGGTGATGATGCCGATGGATAGTGGCTTGTCATGCTCCACGTGGAGGATGTCTTCAGGTGCTATGCCTGGCGGAGCATCCATCGCATTGAGCATTTCATCATCGGCCATTTTCTGTTCGTTGTCCTGTTCGATCACGGCGAGAGAAAAACCGATCTTCTCCCGGGTCGATTTTGAATAGAACTCGAGCAAAAGATTATCCGCCGGGACGCCACGCTGGATCATGTAGTAGTACATGACGGTTGCTTCCGTACTCCGGTCGTAGTCGTTTCGTCCGCCGGATAAAACAAAAATCGTTTCCGGATTATCCTTCGAATACTCGATGGCTCTGTCCAGCCGACGTTTAAGTGATGTACTCACACGATTATCCTGCAGACTTGCACCCATCACGATCACATAGTCGAGATTCTTCTCCTCCCTCGAATGTGCCCCGGACACGATAAACAGCAATGTAGCCACAAGCAACGTCATGAAAAAGCCATAGCTCGCAAACACAAACACCACCGGCTGCAGCGGAAAGACCTCTTTCGCTCTTCTCTTTTTCTTCACATACCGCGTAAGCCCATACATCAAAAACTGCACCACCGCAAAAAAGGGCCAGAACCAGAGAAACGTCACCATGCCATTGAACGCCATAATCGCGATAACATAAGCGATTGCCGCAATCCCAAGTGCAACAAATATAATTTCCATTCTCCAGCCCTCCTTTCTGAAAGTATTCCGGTGCTGCGGAGGGCTTACGCCCTCCTATGTATTCTACTCCAATCGCCGGAGAATCTCACCTTTTTCCGGCATCGCGCTTAAGCGAACCTTAAGCTTTTGGCACGCATGCGGGCAGGACTCCTGCGGGATATCGGTCTCGGCATCGCGGATTTCCAGAACCTTCGCCTCTGTATCGGTGCCATCCGGTCGCATAATCTCGAGCGTTTCGCCGACAGAAAACTTATTCTTCTGCTCAAGATAGCTCCATCCATCGGCATCCGTATCGCGGATCGTTCCCATATAGACTGCGCCGGCAATGTAGGTATTGGAATCATAAATCTGGTCCTCGTGCGACGGTTTCCCGAAATAGAAGCCGGTTGTGAAGGCCCGGTAGGTGCATTTGCCGATTTCCTGCTTGTACCACTCCATGTTCGCCTGATATTTTTCCGGGCTTTCGAGGTAGTCGTCGATGGCGCGGCGATAGGTTCTCGCGACAGTTGCGACGTACAGGGCTGTCTTCATGCGGCCTTCAATCTTCAGAGAGTCGATGCCGGCAGTAATGAGCTCCGGGATGTGCTCGATCATGCAGAGGTCCTTCGAATTAAAGATAAAAGTGCCGCGATCTGTTTCCTCCACCGGGAAATACTGGCCGGGTCTTGTCTCCTCCATCACCGTGTACTTCCAGCGACACGGATGTGTGCATTCGCCGCGGTTTGCGTCGCGGCCGGTGAAAAAGTTCGAGAGGAGACAGCGGCCTGAATAGGAGATGCACATCGCCCCATGAACGAATGCCTCCATGTCCATGTCCTCCGGGATGTGTGCGCGGATCTCACGGATCTCTGCAAGGCTAAGCTCCCGCGCGCAGACGACCCGCTTCGCGCCGAGACGATACCAGAAAAGGAAGGTCTCGTAATTCGTGTTATTCGCCTGCGTGGAAACGTGCAGCTCGATTTCCTTCGGCAGCGTCTCCTTCGCGATCATAAACACGCCGGGATCTGCGATTAACACGGCATCAATACCGGTCGTGCCGAGCTCCTGAAAGTATTCTCTCACACCTTCGAGATCATAGTTATGGGCAAGTATGTTCGCCGTGACAAAAACCTTTACATTTTTTGCATGCGCAATGCTTACACCCTCACGGATCTCGTCCATCGTGAAGTTCTTTGCATTCGCCCGAAGTCCGAAGGCTTCTCCACCGAGATACACGGCGTTAGCGCCGTACTGTACTGCAACCTTCAAGGTTTCCAGCGAGCCCGCAGGAATCAAAAGCTCTGTATTTCTCATTGATTTATTTGTCCTTTTCTTATTTTTTAACGCTCACTGCGACACCATCACCGACCGTGAGAATCGCTGTCTCAAGTTCTTCTGAATGCTTCAGCGTGAAAAGATAGTCCCGCATACGCTGGTGAATCGTCCGTTCCCGCCGTTCGATCACATACCGGCTCTCGATGATACTTCCATCCTGAAGGATGTTGTCACTCATGAGGACGCCACCCGAAGGAAGCATTGAAAGAAGATCGGGAAACCAGACCGGATACTGTCCCTTTGCCGCATCGAGGAAGATGAACGGAAACTGCTCGTCACTATGCGCAAGCTCTGAGAGAATCTCCCCGGCATCGCCGGTCCGAAGCTGAATTCGGTCCCGATACGGGCTCTCGCGGAAATTTTTCTCCGCGATTTCAATGCGCGGCGGATAATTCTCAATCGTTACAATCTCAGCGCTCTCTGGCATTACCTCCGCCATCAGAAGCGCTGAATACCCGACCGCCGTCCCGACCTCGAGAATCCTCTCAGGTTTCATCATCCTTATAAAACACTTAAGAAGCGCCGCCGTTTCATCCCGAATGATCGGGACCTCCGCCGCAAGCGCTTCTCTCCGAATTCGCTCCAGATTTTCACTCCCATCCGGCTCCAGCGAGCGGATGAAATTGGTGAGTCTTGTGTCAGTGATCAAACGGTCATCCTCCAAAAATCTATGATAGGTCTAAGAGCTGTGCAGGAGCATCCCGCAGAGCGGTCATCCGTCAGACATATTGCCGCCGATGACTGTGATGCCGTTTTCATCCGTTTCGGCCGTGGCTGCCTCAGTAGTCGGCGCGTCCGCATCAATCAGGTTCTTCTCCTCGAGCTCCTGATTCTTCTTTCCTTCTTCCGTGAGCGTCGCGATAATCGTGCCCGCCGTCATGGAAGTGTTCAGCGTGTATGTTCCCGGCTCATACGATGCTTCGTAGAGCTTTGACTTCAGCTTATAGCCGCGGACATTGTCATCGATAAGGCCTAATTTGATGAGATCCTCCGCGATCGTGTCGACATCCTCACCCTTCGTGATGGTAATCGTAACATCATGGCCGGGCTCCTCCTCCATCGCATGATCGTAGAGAAGCCCATGTCCGAACCGGTATGCCATACTGATGCCGATGAGCACTGCATAAATCAGCGCTGAAATGATGATCGCCCGAAACGCCAGACCTGCGATAAAGTCCGTCGTCCTCCTGACTGGATCGTTACCTGTCATCCAAATCTCCATTCCGCTGCCCCTTATCGGGCAGCAAAATCGTCATGAAGAAATCGTCAGCCCTTTTCTCCTTCAGGCCATCTACTTCCTCACGCGATCAGACCTCCATGATGATCGGCAGAATCACCGGATTACGTTTAATCTTCTTCCATAGGAAATCGCTGAGCGAATCCTTGATGATGTTCTTAATCTTGCCCCAGTCATTGACATGACGGACGAGACAGTCATCCACAGCATCCTGTACCTGCACGCGTGCCTCCTCCATGAGATCCTCGGATTCACGGACATAGACGAAACCGCGGGATACGAGATCCGGTCCGGCCAGGAGATGTCCGGAGTACCGCTCGAGCGTCAGCACGACGACGATGATGCCGTTCTGTGCGAGGTTCTGCCGGTCGCGAAGCACGATATTGCCGACATCACCGACACCAAGTCCGTCGACGAAAATGCCACCGGCCTGTACGTGGTCCTTGATCTCTGCCTTCGTGACACCGTTTGTATTTGTAATGGTGAGTACATCACCATTTTCAATCAGCAGGCACTTGTCCTTGTCGACGCCAACTTCCTCCGCAAGACGGGAGGCTGCTTCTCTATGATGATATTCGCCATGCACCGGAATCGCGTACTCAGGCTTTACGAGTGAATACAGAAGCTTGATGTCCTCGGCGCAGGCATGACCGGAAACGTGCGTATCCTGGACGATGACCGTCGCATGCTGCATGCTGAGCTCATTGATAACCTTATCAACCGCGAGCTCATTGCCCGGGATCGGGTGAGAGCTGAGTACGACGACATCATTCGGATGAATGTGTACCTTCCGGTGCATGCCGCTCGCCATACGGCTGAGTGCCGCCATCGACTCACCCTGCGAACCTGTCGTAATGAGCACAGTCTGCTCATCCGGATAGTTCTTCAAGGAATCAATGTCGATGAGCGTGCCCTCCGGGATGTTGATATATTTAAGCTCGGAGGCTACGGTGATGACATTGACCATGGAACGGCCCTCGACCACAACCTTACGATTGTAGTGTGCTGCCGTATTAATAATCTGCTGCACGCGGTCAACATTGGACGCAAAGGTCGCGACGATGATTCGCTGGTGCTGGTGCTCACTGAAGATCCGCTCGAAGGTCTTGCCGACCGTGCGCTCCGACATCGTGGAGCCCGGTTTCTCGGCATTGGTCGAATCGGACAGCATCGCAAGCACACCCTGCCGGCCGAGCTCTGCGAAGCGCTGCAGATCGATCGGATCGCCGAAGACCGGTGTGTAGTCGACCTTGAAGTCGCCGGTGTGCATGATCGTGCCCGCCGGTGTGTAGATTGCGAGTGCCGCTGCATCCTGAATCGAGTGATTCGTCTTCACGAACTCAACGGCGAGATCACCGAAATCCACCACATCGCCGAAGGCAACAACGTTTGTCTTCACAAGCTGGTCAAGACCTGTTTCACGAAGCTTCCCGAGGATGAGCTCCGTCGTCAGTCTCGTCGCATAGACCGGAACATTGATCTGCTGAAGCACATATGGCAGTGCGCCGATATGATCCTCGTGGCCGTGCGTGATCACGAAGCCCTTGATTTTCTGCATGTTGTTCTTTAAGTACGTGATATCCGGGATCACGAGATCGATGCCCAGCATATCATCGGACGGGAATGCCAGTCCGCAGTCCACGATCATAATGCTTTCTTCGGTCTCAATCGCCGTGATGTTCATGCCGATCTGATCGAGTCCGCCAAGCGGAATGATCTTCACGGTGCCGTTTTTCTTTTTCTTGTCGATGATTTTTTCCTGTTTCTTTTCCATATGTTGTTTTCGCTCTTTTCTTTCACGGACGAGCTCCCCGATCAGCTCCTTCGGCTGTCTCGGCTGCTTCAGCTTTTTCGGTTCTCTTGGAAGCTTTGGTGTTTTGAGTGCTTTTGCTTCCTTTGATTGCTTCGATGTCTTCGGAGCTTTCACTTCCTTCGGTTGCTTCGTCCGTTTGATTTCTTTTGTTTCCTTTTCCTTCTCTGTTCGCTTCGAACCAAGACTTTTCCGCTTCACATTTGTTTTTTTTGAATCAACTGCTTTTACTTTTTCTGTGCTTTTATCTGCTGGTTTTTCACGCAAAGCTTTTTTATTTGTCGCTTTCTTATTTGTCGTTCTTTTAGTTGTTGCTTTTGCTTCAGCTTTATTATTTCCTTTGATTCTGTTCACGTTAATTTAATTGCCATCCTGTTATATTTTTACATGACGATACAGGGCTGTGGAGCTCTCCGCAGTCCTGATCCTCTATGATCTTACTTTTCGATTGTGATACCGTCGTCCTCCAGGAGTGTGGCGAACACCTGCATAATTGCCTCCGCCTCATCGTCCGGGACAAACTCATACGTCGCCTCCGGATCATCCTTCCCGGAAACGTCCTTCATGACATAGCAGGTACCATCCTCATCCTCAGCTGCATCCGTCACGAGAATATAGGTATTTCCCTGGATGACGGTCTCCTCGAGGATCTCCATCTCCATGTCGCCGTCCTCACCGGACAAAAGAATTCTATTGTTTTCCATAAATCCCAAAATGCCTTACCCGCGCAAATATCCCTCTAAGATCAGCTGCGCGGCAACCTGATCGATAAACTGCTTCTGTTCTTCTTTCTTTACCCCGGTCTCCGTGAGAATCTCCGCGGCCTCCATCGTGGTAAGCCGCTCATCCTCAAATTCGATCGGTACTGTTACACGCTGTTCGAGAAGCTCCCGAAACGCACGCGTTTTTTCGACACGTTCACCCTCCGTGCCATCCATATTAAGAGGCAGACCAAGAACGATTTTCTCTACCTGATATTCTGATACAATCTCTGCGATCTCTGCAAGTGTTTTACGAAGCTTCGATTCCCGATCTCTTGTGATCGTCTTAAGCGGCTGCACCGTAAGTCCCAGTCCGTCCGTCACCGCAACACCGACCGTCTTCGAGCCATAATCAAGTCCTAGTATTCTTCCCATTATTTTTTCAATAAAAAACAAAAGTCTGCCTTTATCAAAAAGACAGACTCCCGACTTTACTTACTAAGCTTCGATTCCACGTAGGTTGCTACCAGCTCCTCCAGGATCTCATCGCGCTCGACCTTCATGATCAGGCTTCTCGCACCCTTATGGCTGGTAATATATGTCGGATCCCCCGACATGATATAGCCTACGATCTGATTGATCGGATTATAGCCCTTTTCCTTCAGTGCCTCGTACACCCGCTTGAGCACCTCTGTTACGTCCAGATCATTGTCCTGCATCGGCCGAATGATCTGCGTACTGCCTAAATCGTTCATATTGTCACGTCCTTTTAATAACTTCAATCATTTTATACCATCTGAACAGGCATTGCAAGTACGCATGTCTGACAGATTTCTGTCCCGATTGCTTCAATTATTTGTCCGATTTTACCTTCATCGACGCCATTTTTCCCGACCGGCAGAAGAAAACGCACATACGACGGGTTGTAACCGCGAAGATACTTTTTACCGCCAATGCTTACACTTTCCTCAGGAATGATGGTCGTTTTCCGACAGAGGAAGGATCTTCTAAAGCGGTCCGATGCCTCCTCACTTAGCCGGATCAACTGATCTGACCGCAGCTGCTTCACATTATCCGGCACCTGCGATGGCAGCTTGTCAGCAACTGTACCCTGGCGCCTCGAATAGCGGAAAACATGCATCTCATAAAAGCCGATTTCCTTCACGAACTGATAGGACTGTTCAAACTCCTCGTCCGTTTCTCCCGGAAAGCCTGTGATCACATCCGTCGTGATGGCAACTTCAGAAAAAGCTGCACGGATTCGCTGCACTGCTTCCCGGAAATCCTCTGTCGTATAGTGCCGGTTCATGCGTTTTAGCGTCGCATCGCAGCCGCTTTGGAGAGACAGATGAAAATGCGGACAGACCGCTTGGATTTCCCCAAGCGCTTTGACGAACTCCTCCGTCATGATACGGGGCTCCAGACTGCCAAGCCGGATCCGCCGGATCCCTGGCACTCTTGCTGCCGCCCGAATCACTGCGAGCAACCGCTCAGAAGAAAACCCATGCAGAAGCGCCTCCTCGTAGCTTCGTCCATCGAGGTCAAGCCCATAGGAAGAAAGATGAATCCCCGTCAGCACGATCTCATGGTAGCCGCGCGCCGCGAGATCCTGCACTTCCTTCAAAATATCCGGCAATGCCCTCGACCGGATCCGCCCGCGCACATACGGGATGATACAGTAGCTGCAGAACTGATCGCAGCCGTCCTGAATCTTCACAAATGCCCGCCCCTGGTCGCTCCGCTCGCCTGTCTCCAGCTCCTCGAAGTCCTTTTCCTCCCGAATCGCCGGCACCAGAGTTTCTTTATCATTCATGGCGTCACATGATGTATATTCTACTTGATTCTTCTCGCTGGCAGAGAGTGCGTCCCCGGCGGAAGCTTTGGCAGCAGGGATGTCGGTGAACTGCCGTACCGCATCGACGATATGTCCTTTTTCATTATTGCCGATCAGGATGTCAACCGCAGAATCACTCTCGAGCTCCGCTGCCTTTTCCTGCACATAGCAGCCGACTGCGACGATCACTGCCCCCGGATGCAGCGCGCGTGCCCGGTGCAGCATCTGCCTGGATTTCCGGTCCGCGATATTCGTGACGCAGCAGGTATTGACAATGCACACATCAGCCTCGGCATCTTCGAAGGGTACGACCACCGCACCTTCCTTCGTGAAGGCATGGCGCATCGCCTCGGCCTCGCAGTCATTGACCTTGCAGCCTAAATTATGAATTGCAACACGTAAATTTCTGATTTCCATCTGGTAAACTCTATTGACAATAAAATCCGATATGATAAATTAATTACTAGCAAAAACACACATTTGAAGGAGGATCATGCTTTGAAAACTGTTCGCATCTCTCTTAACTCTATCGATAAAGTAAAGTCTTTCGTTAATGATCTCGTGAAGTTCACAGATGTTGATTTCGACCTCGTTTCCGGTCGTTATGTCATCGACGCAAAGTCCATCATGGGTATCTTCTCACTGGATCTTTCGAAGCCGATTGATCTCAATATCCATGCTGATCAGAATCGTATGGACGAGATCGTCGCTACACTGAAGCCTTACCTCATCGAGGATTGAGTTTTATCGTAGCATTTTAAGGAAGAAATCACAAGTATACGATGAATTGGAGTGCGTGCAAGGCACGCACTCCAATGTTTTTTGTTAAGGAGTCTTATGCATTATCAGAGTTTTTTAATTAAGTATGCCGAGATTGGCACGAAGGGCAATAACCGCTACATGTTCGAGGATGCACTCGTGCATGATATCCGGCGGAAGCTTAGCCGTGCGAAGGGTGAGTTTCGTGTGACGCGAGAGCGTGGCCGGATCTATGTGACCGGTCGGGACGACGATTTCGATGACGATGAGGTCATCGACTGTCTCCAGCATGTGTTCGGTGTTGTAGGCATTTGCCCGATGATTCAGTTGGAAAATACGCACGACTACCGCGCAATTTCTGATAAAGTGCTGGAGTATTTCGGCGAGGTTTACGGCGACCGGAAGCTCACGTTTAAGTGTGAGACGCGCCGTGCGGACAAGGGCTTCCCGATGCATTCGTCGGAAATCGATGCGGAGATCGGCGGGGATATCCTCGATCATTTCCCGAATACATCGGTTGATGTGCATCATCCGGATGTGCGGCTCCGTATCGAGATCCGGCAGTACATCAATATCTTCTCGGAGGTACTTCCGGGACCGGGCGGCATGCCGCTTGGCTCGACCGGGAAGGCAATGCTTCTGCTGAGCGGCGGTATCGATTCACCGGTTGCGGGCTATATGATTTCCCGTCGTGGCGCGAACATCGAAGCGACCTACTTCCATGCGCCGCCATACACGTCAGAGCGTGCAAAGCAGAAGGTCGTGGATCTTGCCAATGAAGTCGCCCGCTACACGGGACCGATTGCGCTGCATGTCGTCGATTTCACGGATATCCAGCTTCGGATCTACGATAAGTGTCCGCATGAGGAGCTCACGATCATCATGCGCCGGTATATGATGCGGATCGCAGAGGCGATCGCGGAGAAGCGGAACTGTATCGGGCTCATCACCGGTGAATCAATCGGGCAGGTGGCGTCGCAGACGATGGAGTCACTGTACTGCACGAATGAAGTCTGCCATATGCCGGTGTACCGGCCGCTGATCGCGTTCGATAAGCAGGAGATCGTGAATATCTCGGAGAAGATCGGCACGTATGAGACATCGATTGAGCCGTACGAGGATTGCTGCACGATTTTCGTTGCGAAGCATCCGGTGACACGGCCTCATCCGGAGAACATTCGGAAGTCCGAGGAAATCGTCCTCGAGACCATGAAGCCGCTCGTCGAAAAGGCGATCGACACCGCGGAGCTCATCTGGTGCGACGGGAAGTAACTGGCTGAAGATACTTTCTTGGCTATGCGGACGGCGAAGCCGGACGGAACAGGAGGGGCTCCTCAGAAAGCTAAGAACGAAAGTCTAAGCGCTATCCAGTCATTTCGAACTGGGCCGGCCCAATTCAGGAAAAGCCTTGAAGGGGCTTTTCCTTCAATGGGCCTAGAAAATCCGGGGTTGTAACCCGGATTTTCTACCCTGTCCGAAATGGCTGGCTAGCTGAGACTTTCGTCAAATAGTTTCTGAGGAGCCCCTCCTGTTCCGTCCGGCTTCGCTTGTTCTTTGGCCAGATTACATTATTTCTTTTTTGCCGTGATGTTAATCCACTCGCCCTGATGGTTCACTTCCAAGATGTCCCAGAGGTCTTCATGTGCATGGAAGGCCTGCAAAACTTCTTTTTCTTTTTCATCAATGATGCCGGAGGTGATGAAAAGGCCGTGGAGTTTCAGGAGCGGGGCGACTTCGCCGGTGAGGAGTTCGATGACAGGGGCTAGGATGTTTGCCACTACGATGTCATAGGCGCCAAGACCCATGCGGGCTTTCAAAGCATCGTTTCCGACGATGTTGTCGATGGCGATGTCGAAGTGGTCCTCGGCGAGGTGGTTTGCCTTCAGATTGTTTTTGATCGAAGGGATTGATTCTTCGTCGAGGTCTGTGCCGAAAACATGAGAGGCGCCGAGCATGAGGGCGGTGACGCCGAGGATGCCGGAACCGGTGCCGATATCTGCAACGTTTATGCCAGCATGTGCATCCATGGCTTCAGCTTCCGCACCGGAAGCAGTACTCTCATCAATTGTTTTTAGGTTCGGATTGATATATTTTTTGAGCTGACGGATGCAAAGCTGGGTGGTATCGTGCATGCCGGTGCCGAAGGCAGTGCCGGGGTCGATTTCGATGACAAGCTTTGATGTGTCGTCGACAGGCTTCTTTTCCCAAATTGGTTTCACGAGGATGTCGTCGACATGGAAAGGATGAAAATAGGTCTTCCAGTTGTTGATCCAGTCCTTGTCTTCTGTGTCGGAGAAATCCATGGTTCCAGCCCCGATGTCACAGTAGCGGGCGGTGTCCTGAAGCATAGCTCTGACTTTTTGAAGAAGCTCCTCGAATTCCTGCCTGGTGTAGACATTGGCGGTGTTCGGGGTATAGCTCGCGTCGATGGAAGGGTCTGATGCGACTTTAGCGGCTTTTGCGAGGCGGTCCTGCTTCTCCTCGGGATGAAGAATCTCCACGTAGAAGCTCACATCCGCTGTGCCATCGTCCGGCCCAAAGTCCGGCATCTGATCGACGAACATGCCCTTCGTGTCCTCCACGGTAAGTGGCATCCGATCTTCGATCTGCACACCCTCGATGCCAAGCTCCGCGAGGTTCATGGAAAGAATATCCTCCGCCTCTTCTGTTGTATGAATCGTACATTTTTTCCAGATCATATATCTGCTTCCTCCATCATATCAGTCGCATATTTTCTTGATTGCAAGAGCTACATTCCATCGTCATTTCTGCTAATAAAAAACGATGATAAAAACTGTTTTACATCTCCTCATTTTCCAGAATAAACTCATCAAAAAACGGCAGTGCAAAATGTACATAGCCTCTTTCATCGCCAAGGATGATTCCCTTTTTAATCAGTCTTTTTCTATAGGGATTAAATTGATTTGTGCTGTATGAAAGCAGCTCTCTGATATCCTGAATTTTACCATCCGGGCATCTGGTCATAGCAGATAGTACCTTTCGATCAGTTCCGGAAAGTTCAGACCAGATTTTCTCGTAGGAATATTCCTCAAGATACTGTTTATACTGCCTTTTAACAGAACGGAAATCACCACCCTCTTCGTAAGTGAGATAGCCGAGCGTCTGGAAGGCAAAGGAATATCCTTTTGTTTCTCTTGCCATAATCAGTGCATCTTCATCTGTCAAGGAAAATGTCTCCTTATAATTATCTTTGATTGCGCCAATATTTAACGCCGTTAGTTCTATTTTGGGTGCACGATAAAGAAATGTCAGAGACTTCTCATCCTGCAAGGCGGAGATGTTATCATATAAACCAGTCATCAGAAGATATACTGGAAGATCCTGTCGTATAAAAATCTGAAATGCACTGGCAAATACTCGCATTTCCTGCGAATTTGTTACTTCATCGATTGTCACAAGCACGCGCTTTCCCTTTTTCTTCAGGCTTTCAAGCATTTTAGAAAGTGCAGTTTCAATATCTGTGATCGGTACGGTACCAGTCACCTCCAATCCGATTCCAAAAAAGCTTAAATTTATCTTTGCAGATTGAAAAATCTTTGCAAGTGCATGTTCACTAGATAATTTAGAGGCCAAACTTTTCAGCATATCACGTTCCGGATTTAACTCCACAACGATAAAGTCTTCGTTTTCCGCTATTTTCTTCGAAACATCCGTCATGAAAACCGTTTTACCGGAACCTCTGACGCCCGTGATGACAAATACCTGCTGCGATGGCTGATCAGCCTTAAAAGCATCATATACAATGTCAGTCTGCATATTTCTTGAGATAAGTTCGCCCGGTTTTTTACCAAAAACCATCGAATATGGATTTCCCATCCTACCCTCCTTCATACACGAAAATTAAGCTAAATGCCTTTGTTCAGAGTTGCAATTTATTACTTCAATTTACTATTTTAGACAATATTACTGTTCTTATTCCGTCTTACTGTTTTTTACTTTTATCACTTAGTTTTACTGTTCTTTACTGTTTCGATATTGTTTTACTGTATTTTACTGTTTTGATATTATTTTACTGTCCTTTACTGTTTTTGGCAAGAGAGCAAAAATCGTAATGCACAACAGAAATAGGCCGGCCAGTGACATCCAAATGTCACCGGCCGGCCTACTTCTACTATGCGCTATGCTTTTGTCAAGATGATCTTTTTGAAATTATTATTCTTCCGCAAAGAACGGTGCCTTTTTCACAGTGATGTGAATCCGGAAGCCATTGATCTCGTCCTTCAGGAAGATGAGCTTGATGGTCTTACCGTCCTCCTCATACTTCGCAGTATCATAGTCAAGCGCGTAGCCCTTGCCCTCAAGATACTCGATCGCCGCCGGCATATCATTCACGAAGAAGCCGAGGTGCCCCATCGTACCCTTGCCCATCTTCTTCATGAGCTCCATCTTATTATCGTAGGTGAAATACGACGCCGGAATTTCACGGTAGTCGTGATAACCGAACACATCCGTAAAAAAGTCCTTCATGCGCGCGCCCTCCTCCGGGCTCTGCGCGTTAATGCCTACATGTGCGAACTCAAACGTTACTTTCTTCTCTGCCATGATTTCTCCTTATTCTGACACTGGGGACGGTTCTTTCTGTCACAAAGTCAACGGATGTAGACGTAGCCGTCCATGATACGGCGGGCTGTTCTGGTGACACCGCCCTTCAGGACCTTCTCACCGTCCATCTTCATATCAACCTCAGTAACGCCGCTGGAATGACCGAGGCGAACGAAATCAGTGTCATTGTGCTTTACCATATCGTAAACGATGGTGCCAGGAATCTTAGCCGCTGCACCGGTTGCGACAGCGACAGTCATCGGATAAGCCTTATGCAGGGCACCGACGGAGATTGCGCGGACACAGAGATCCATATCCTCCGCCTTCACAGTAACCTTATCCATGTTGACATAGTCCTGTGCCGGGCTGATGATGGAAACCTTCGGCGCGGAGGTTGCCTTCGTACGTGCCTCCATATAATCGTCAACGAAGCCCATCTTGACAGCTGCCATACCACGGATCCGCTCGATGTGCTCCATGACATCCTTGTTCTGATTTAATTCGGTAAGCTCTGTTCCCTTAATGCCGAGATCAGATGCCTTGATGAAGACAACCGGATTCGAGCAGTCCTCGACCGTTACCTCTGCTTCACCATAGCCCGGTACATCAAAGATTTCCTTCTTGAGACCGGTCGGGAAAAGCTTGCCAGTGCGGGAGCCTGCCGGATCCTCAAAATACATATCGATACGAGAGCCGGTGCCAGGAACGCCCTTGATCTCTTCATCACCATACATGCAGGCATGACCATCCTTCACACGCACATGCTCCTCGATGACCTTGTTCGTATTTGTGTTAAACACACGAACCACTGTAATCGGCTCAACCGCAGGAACCAGACCTTCATCGATCGCATACGGACCTACGGCCGAAGAAATATTTCCACAGTTCGCAGAACCATCCACACGCGGGATCACGATATCCACCTGACGGAAGGTATAATCCACATCGATGCCCGGACGATCTGACTTCTTGATCACCGCGATCTTCGAGGTAGACGAAACCGTGCCGCCCATACCATCAATTTGCTTCACATCCGGCGTACCCATAACCTTCATGAAGATCTCCGGCCACTCGTTCTCATCCGCCGGCAGATCCTCCTGGTGGAAAAATACTGCCTTACTCGTGCCACCACGCATATAAACACATGGGAATTTTCTCTGCTTCTGATCCTTCTCTGACATAATCTGCTCCTCTTTCACGATTGTCCTTTCCACAGCGCCTTGCTCTGGGAAATCTGTATGCAATGACCGGCTGTTTATAATTACCAGCTCTGCATGCTAATGCTTACTTCGTACGCAGCCATCCTGGCAATCTTTTCATTGCCAGGATGACCCTTTATTTTTATAAAACTATTCTATCCAAAAAGCCTCTTCTCTGTAAAATATATATTCTCAGATGAGACTCATATACAATTTTCTATTACCCTTCCCGATAGAAATTGATCATCGAACCAGCCAGCAGAATCTTCTTCTCGGACTCGGTTACATCCTTAAGCTCGAGGTCCATCGGTCTTGTCGTGCCGTCCTCCGCGATGATCGTCGCATGCACAACCGTGTCACCATTCTCGACCGCCTTCTTGATATCCGGGAGCCATACATACTCGCCGACACTAAGGTTAATGTTGTCATCCGGGTAGGTAAATGGCAACATGCCCCAGTTTACGCAGTTCGAACGATACCGCTTCGTCGCATAGTCGATGCAGATATTCGCAAGGCCGCCGAGCACCTTCTGGCAGGACGCCGCGTACTCTCTTGCAGAACCATCGCCCGGACGCTTCGCATACAGCACAGAGCCGATGCCGGTTGTCTTCATGAGCGAATCGATATCCTTTTTCGCGTCAATGCCTACAGCTTTCAAAACATCGTAGAATTTCTCCGCCGTTTCCTTGTCGCCCGCAAGT
>Ga0256404_1002434_pt1 | contig 41168 bp, 45 predicted proteins | sample RumenRJG_01DNA_FD_185990 | JGI IMG/M metagenome (GOLD analysis project Ga0256404, IMG submission 185990) | Bovine rumen microbial communities from Lethbridge, Alberta, Canada - RJG_01 | ecosystem: Host-associated > Mammals > Digestive system > Stomach > Rumen | place: Canada: Alberta | collected... | reverse complement strand
AATATGCAGAACGGAGAAAGACGACGCCCATCCTCGTATTACCAATACGTATTGCTTAACGATGGCAAAGGTAATAACTTATTCTGATACAACCAAATTAATTAATAAAAAAGATCACTATAACCGTGATTTATCGTTGTCACCATAGATGGCTGCCTTGTTGTACGTGCGTCCGGAGAAGGTAATGTTGCCAGTCGGGATGGCATTGCTACCTTCGGTGACGACGATGATGTCGGTAATGTAGCCGCCGTTGGTGCTGGCGCGGTAGCCCTTCTTATAGCCGAGGTAGATGTAGTCGGAACTCGAGCCACATCCCTTGTTCAGGTCCTGGCTGATGAATGTGTAGTCGCTGTGGGCAGCCTTCGCCGCGTTCACTTCGCTTTCCGTTCCGTCGACCAGGATGACATCGGTGATGTACTCCGGCCATGTGTCTGCCCACGCCGTCTGTGCGGTCATGGTGAGCAGCAGTGTGGCGAGCAGCAGCATCGCCGCCCGCTGGATTCTTGCGCCCCTGCGGCAGCAAGCCTGCAGGACTGGGGCCCGTAAGATACTAATGGTTTTGAATTGTTTATGGATTAATAATTGATTGAATCTCCCGTTTTGATTGCACTAAAAAAACTATGCGGCCTCCCTTGCATTTTACAAAGATGTGGTTGGGATTGAAGTTACCTCTTTCGCTCATAATTGTACGTTGTTTGATGATTTATCGCTGCAAAAATACAAAAATATTCGGGAACTTGTTCACTTCCACAACAAAATATAACAAAAAGCCTTAATGGTTTCTCTAATTCGTGCGCGGTCGCCCGTCATCGCCGCCCGTGACGTGCTGAGGAAATGAATGGTTCTGTTCATGTTCATTGTTGTTTTTATTAATTGTTTATACCTTATTCAATATATTGGACTGACACACCATAAACGGAGGCCGCCGAGCGCATCTTTCGGGATGTCTCGGCGGATATAGTCTTGAGGGAGGGGGGGATGTTACCCTTGCTTCTTGAATGTTCTAAGGTCAGGGTTGGTCTGACAGGAGTAGATGTCGATGATGAGAATGACGCTATCGCGTATTTGGTATTCTATGCCAAAGCGTTCGACGAAGAGGATTCTCACTCCAGGGAAATCGGTTAGCCGACCTATCTCGGGCATAGTGGCCAAGAGCCTTATTTGGCGGTGAATCATCTTCATGAGCTTGCGGCTGAAGCGGTCGCTGCCGTTGCGCTCGTCGAAGAAGGTGAGGATGGCTTCCAGACTGTCGGCAAACTGAGGCGAGTAGAGTATCTTTAAAGCCATCGTGCGAAACGCTGTTTGAAGTCATCTTCTGTAAGGCATCTGCCTTCCTCGTAGTCGTGAGCGGCCTTGTCTGCGGCCGCTCTCATTTGCGGGGTCAGGGTGATCCTACCAAACTCGTCGTTCTTGAAAGGCTCGTCCTGTCCGATGTCTTTTTTCAAGTAGCTGACCAAAGCGGCCTTGTCTTTGCGACTCAATGCCATCACCTGGCCTAACAGGCCGGTCTGCCTGACGCTTTCGCTTAGCGTAGCGGCAGCCGGCTCGGCAGCCATCATCGTAGCGCCATCAGTGATTGGGTAATTCTTGTCGTCCATCATCGTCGTTGTCTTGTACGTTACGGGTGCAAAGATAGTGCAAATCGAGCGAAATACCAAAGGAAAACAAGTTTTTCTTTGTATTTGCTTTACCTCGCTTCGCGAACAGCGACCGTTGGTTCCGAGATGCAGCCTATCTTCGAGCGGAGCTCAAAGATACAACAAATCCCGGAAAGTTCCAAACTTTCCCCCGGATAAATATCCGTTGTGGTGTGTCAGTAAGTCAAAGAACGATATGGTGCCCTTCGGGCGTAACCCAAAGAGCGCATTGAGCGAGCAAATGTCGTCAGACCAACAGATGGGTGGCGAGCAGCAGGATGAGTGCCGTCCGCGACGTGCTGAGGAAATGATTGGTTCTGTTCATTGCTTGATGATTTTTTATGTTATTATTAATGTTTTATTCGGATATTATTTGTATCTTTGCAGCCAAGAATCAAACATGTTAGGATTATGACAGCAATACAACTGCGTGCGGAGCTGTTCCGCGAGATGAGTCCGCTGCTCGATAGCGAGGCGGCAATGACAAAGGTGATAGCCTTTGTTAAAGGTTTAGTTATCGCCCAGAAAAAAGAGGCGGACATCGCTCCCCGTAACGGATGGGCAGCCGCTGCTATGCAGGCCCACGCTGACGGTGAGGACAGATTGATGGCAGATGACGTGTTTGAGGATGAGAAAATGGAGGACTGGAAATGGTGAAGAACCGCATCGCTACGCTTACTGACGACGAGATTGAATCGCTGCAAGACGTGCTCCGGCAGATGTTTTGTGAGTAGCCCGCCCTGACAGTTCATCATCAGCACGCACATCATCCCCCGCCCGGCTCCGTGCCGTGCGGGGGATGGTTGTGGTCTGTGGGGTTATCTTGCTCCTTCGTCGTAGTCTTCGTCGTCGCCGCCGTAGTAGAAGTAGCCGCCACGGAGGGATTGTACTTTTTCGCCGCTGCCAGCGAGCAGCAGATGGCTCTGATGTTGCAGCACGATGATGCGCTGCTCGGGTTTCATATACTTCTTTTTCATTATTCTCTATGGATTAATTTCACTTAGTAATCGTTAAAATATAACTTGGTACGAATCGAGGTGCGAGGTACGGAGGAGACTCGAGGTACGAGGTGCGAGGTACGAGGTACGAGATTACCTTGCACGCCCTCCTCTGCCTCCGAACTATTCTCGCACCTCGTACCTCGCACCTCGTACCTCGATGAATCCGCATGTTACTTAATCACTACCTTTTTACCATTGTTGATATAGAGGCCCTTAGCTGTCGGCTGCCCGTCGAGCTTGCAACCGTCGAGGGTGTACCACTCTGAAAGTGAAGAGTGAAGAATGAAGAGTGAAGAATTTGCTTCCGCACTGACTATTCCCGTTGCCTCGTCGTCCCCAAAGTTCAGGTTGAAGGCGCGAATCTGGTTCGCATTGCTGCTTGAGGTGGGCTCGCCGGCGGTGATGCCGTCGGCCAGCTGGAAGTAGGCGCGGTGGCAGCCGATGGTCATGGCCTTCGTGGGATAGTAGAGGGTGTTGGCGCTGCCGAGGTAGAGCTTGGTGTTGTCGCCGCCGTCGGCGATGGTGACGGGGGCGTAGGTGCCGGTGAAGGTGAGCACGTCCGTGACGGTGGCGTTATTCGTGGCGTTGCTGACGGTCACGTCGTCGAATACGGGGTTGGTGATGTCGGTGCCGCTCTCGTCCCACTTGATGATGAAGGGCGTGCCGGCGGGGATGGTCGTGGCGGCGTCGAAGTTCAGCGTCAGCGTGCCGTCGGCGAGGTTGCTCGACGCGGTGTTGAGCGTCATGGCCTGTACGTTGTCGCCGCTGAGGGTGCCGCTCGCCGTGCTGATGTCGAAGGGCAGGCAGAGGGTGTTCCACGAGCCGTCCTTGTAGAGGGTGCGGCCGCTGAGGACGATGTTGGTGGGCTTGCCGTCGTTGAGGGCGTCGATGCGGTCGGCGTTCTTCACGTCGGCGTCACGGTCGTCGTCGAGGAGCACGTCCACGCCCATGAGCTCCAGGCCGTTCAGCTTGCTCAGGTCGCTGACGGTACCTTCGGTGAGGACTTCGGTGCCGTTCCACATGGCCTTGCCGTTGGCTACTGCTACGGTGCCGCCGTAGGGGGCGCTGATGCTGCTGGCGGTGATGCGGTCGTCGGGGCGGGTCCAGCCGAGGGTGATGGCGGTGCCGCTGCTGGCCGAGGCGTAGATGCCGGTGGCGTTGGTGGCGGTGGCGGTGAGCTGTCCGCCGAGGATGCTGTGCGTTATGCCGATGATGGCGCGGGCTTTATTGCCGTTGGCGGTGACGGTGAGGGTGCCGCCCAGGAGGGTGACGTCGGCGCCGATGCCATACACCCAGGAGCCGGTGGTGGTGGTGGTAATGCTGACGTTGCCGCTGTGCTGCTCGTAGTTGGAAATATAGATGCCATCCGATGTGCCGTTGTAGCGGAGGGTGCCGGCGTCGTCATCGAGGCTTTGGCCGTAGATGGTAAGGTTGTAGTCTCCTGCGATGCCCTGCGTGTTGCCGTTGAGGGTCATGGTCTTGCCGTCGGCGAGGATGAGGGTGACGTTGTCGTTGAGGTAGATTCGGTTGGCGTAGGTGATGTCGGTGCCGACGTAGTAGGTGCCGGCGGCGAGGCGTACGCTGCCACCCCCACCCACGGCCTCATGTCCGTCGAGGGCTACGGCCTGTGCGGTCTGTGTGGTGCCGTCGGCTGTCATGTAGCTGACCTCGTGCTGCTGTCCGTCGCTGAGGAGGGCGGCGGTGTTGACGCTGATGGTCACGTCCTCGTCGGGCATGGTGAGTGTGGTGCCGCTGAGGGTGCCTGCGCTGGCGGTGTAGCCGTACTGGTAGCCGAGGGGTGCGCCGGTGGCGGAGTTGCTGAGGGTGAGGCTGAGCTGGTCGTCGCTGCCGTAGTAGAGGGCCTGGCCGAGCTGCAGGCCTCCGCCGCTGTAGGCGGTGATGCCGCTGACGGTGTACTGGGTCGTTGTGCCGGTGAGGGCGATGGCCTCGATGGTGACGTCGGTGCCTGCTGTCACGCTATGGCATGCCTTGCCCTGGGCGGTGCCGAGGGCCTGGGTGTAGTAGCTGTTGACGGGGGCGACGTCACCACCGCCATTGTAGTAGAACGTGCCGCCGCTGATGCTGGAGCCGTCCTGCGGGGCGAAGAGCGAGTTCTTAATCACCTGTGCGCTGTAGCTGTATCCTATGAAGCCGCCGCTGTATGTAGTGCCGACTATCTTGCCGTTGAACACGCAGCCCTCTATCTCGACGTTGCCGCCGATGCTGAAGCCGCCTGTGTAGCGTCCGCTGCTGATGTCAACGTTGCTGACACAGTTGGTGATATGGCTTGTGGCGTTGACTGTCTCGCCGATGATGCCCGCTGCACGGTAGGCGGTTCCGCTGATGGTGCCGCCGACAATCAGGTTCTGTATCGTTGCGCCGTCCACATAACTGAACGGAGCCGTCATTGTGTTGTTGCCCGTGTTGGCATAGTTGACGGTCAGCGTCTTGCCGCCGCCGTCGAAGGTGCCGGTGAATTCATGGCCGCTGCCGCCCGCCATGCGGGTGACGGTGATGTCGGCGCCGAGCTGGACGGTCTTACCGCTGAAGCGGTTCCAAGTGTCGTTGTCTTGCAAGGCGAGGCAGAAGGCGTCCCATCCGGCGGCGTCGCTGATGGTGTAGGGCTTCGATGCGCTGCCGTCGTTGCCCGTGCCGAGGCAGGCCTGAATGTACTCGGTCTTCGTGGCGGGGCTGAGGGTCACGCCGTTGAGGGCATTATTCTGCGCGTCGGTCAGCGTGCCGTAGTAGATGTTGCCGCTGCCGTCCTTGAAGTATTTGCCGTCGCCGATGGTCACCGTTTTGTCGCAGACGCCCATCCAACTGCCGCTGGTGGCGGTGAAGGTGCCGCCGTTGAGGGTAACGCTGCCGGTGATGGCGTAACAAGTGACGCCTTTATTGCTAGTGAACGTAGCGGTGCCGCCGTTCATGACGAGGTTGCCGTTAAAGCCGTTACCGTTGCTTGACGTGTTTGTCACCTCAACGGTGCCGCCGTTGATGGTGAGCGTTCCGCCGCTGGTAACACTGAAGATTGCGTTGCTGCCGTATGAGCCGCTGACGACGAGCCTGCCCGTGCCGCCGCTCTGGCAGTAGATGTTCAGCGAGGCATTTTGGAATCTGAACAGCCCGCTGACGGTGAGCGTCGCGCCGTCGCCGAGGATGATGTTCTGGGTGTAGGTGGAAGTATTGTACGCCCCGTTGAGCGTCACGTCGCTGTTGACGTAGTACCAGCCGTTACCACTGCTGAAATTGTCGGCGCTGGTGCCGCCCATGTCGGATGTGACGACGGTGGCGTAGGTTGCCGTCTGCTCGTTGCCGTCGGCATCGATGTAGGGAACGTTGGAAACTGTCTGCGCCCCCGCCGTCTGCGCTGTGAGCAGGATGAGTGCGAGGGCAGCGATGAATCTGCTGATGTTGTGTATCATAATAATATAAATAATGTATAATGTTTATTTGTTGTTGTTTTTGTCTTTGTCTAAGGAGTTTAGGAGTTGGGGAGTTTTTGGCTCAGCCACTCCTTAACTCCTTGACTCCTTAGACAGAGATTATTCCTTGGAGTAACGGGTGTTGTACACGGCATGGATGCCGTCTTGCAGCGACTCCTCGTTGAAGTTCACGACGTAGCCTATCTCGCAGTCCTTAAGCACGAGATATGTGTAGAGCTGCTTCTCGAAGAGCTTGCGGTACTCGGTGACGCTTTTCAGCTCCAGGATGACACGATCGTCGACGATGAGGTCGAGGCGTAGGTCGTTAGTCAGCCTCTCACCCTTGTAGAATACTGGCACTGGTACCTGTCGCTCCACATGGAAGCCATGCGCGGCGAGTTCCTTGGCGGCGGCTTCTTCGTAGATGCTCTCCAGAAGACCGGGCCCCAGCTGGCTGTGTACCTCGTAGAGGCACTTCAGAATCCTGTAAGTATATTGTCTGTCCATATCTGATGAGTTTATATCTTTTCTTGGTCTAAGGAGTTTAGGAGTTGGGGAGTTTTTTTGGCGGGGCCACTCCTTTACTCCTTGACTCCTTAGGGGGTTCTTTTTGTCTACGGACTCTTGGGACTCTTTGGACTTATTAGTGGCACCGTCCTTTTAGTCCTTAAAGTCCGTAGAATTATATTTTTCCTTAGAACGTGTAGCCATTCACGGCATCCCAGTCGGGGTCGGCGGTCATGCGGAAACTGCGTGAAGCGGAGGATGACGTTGGCCTCGGTGGGAGAACCGCCGACCGCTGTGGGGGCGACATCGTCGAGGAGGGGCTTCTCGCAGGCGGCGAGCACCGCCAAAATAGCGAGCAGGATGATCGTCCGTGCGGAATGTGATAATCTGTTTTGTTCCATCGTTGAGGTTGATTTATTGGTTAATATTCGATTTATCCGGAGAATTATTTGCCACGCAGGGCTTGCACCAGGAGCACGAGGCACCAGATACTCATCGCAGCGAAGACGGCGAAGAAGGGGATGGTGAGCCAGAGGGGTGTCTCGGCGATGAAACGGGTCAGTTCGTACATGGGTTAATTGCTATGAATGATTATTTGGCTGCAAAAATACATCGTTTGCCCGAAAAAGGGTGTGACAATTCTGCGATAGGTGTGACGATTTTGAAGGTTTTTGGGCATGTAGGTGTGACGATTTTCAAAATTGTCACACCTTTTTCGCCGTTATTTGCTAAATAATGTGTAAATTTGCCGCCGGAAACCAAAATAAGTTAGGACTATGACGAAATTAGCACAGAGAATCAGTGAGACGCCAATGGCACCATATCTTGGACTACTTGACGGGATGACTCGCGAGCAGAAACAGATTGTGGTGACGTATATCACGGAGTCGATGGAGGAACCGAAGCTTGACATCGTAGAGCAGGTGCGGCAGAAGTACGGAGTAGCTGAGTCGGAGAGCACTAAATGGTTTCGGAACCATGCCAAGGCTGCCACAGAATGGGATAGACAAGAAGCCTGGAACAGACTGACAGACAAACAGCGTGAAGAAGCTACACGACTGAAACTGACGGCAGAGGACATGGACGAACGGACAGTAGCCATCATAGAAAAGCACCTGAGATGATGAAGCGCATATACCTTGACACAAATATCATGATGGATGCCATAGAGGGTCGTAAACATGGCGATGAGGCTAACACCCTGCTTGACCTGAGCCGTGCTGGCATCATACAGACGTATGCTGCCACGATGTCGTTCGCCACGATGTCCTATCTGCTGCGCCACCACGGGAAGGAAGAAATCCATCAGATCTTTGAGCATCTCATGGAGGCTGTTGAAGTAGTACCTGTCGGAACCAAGCAGTTTGAAGACGCTATGGCCTTTGGTCCTGTTCGCGATTTCGAGGACATGATGCAGTATCAATGCGCTAAGGCTGTTGGCTGCGATGTCATTGTGACGAACAATGGTAGCGACTTCGCTGAGTTTTGCGACTTGCCTATTATGTCAGCGAAGGAATTGCTGATGCGACTTTGTTAATAATGCTTTTGATATGACCTTCTTGTCACCGTTATGGTTACACTCCAGATGATGCAATTCACAGCCGTGGTGCTGATGGCGCTGCTCACGGTGAAGCTGCTCTTCCTGCGCGAACGGCTCACCATCAAGGCCCATCCCGACTGGGGGAACGATGCCGTTGCCCAGCACTGCGGCTTCACCGACCGCACCGTACTTCAGCGTACCTTTAAAAGAATGGAGGGCATCACTCCCCAGAAGTATCAGGAGAACATGAGCAAGGGGGAGTAAGTTTACTTTACACAATAATACTAAATGCGTGATTTTACTTTACCAAGTGCTAAGCATTGTTTTACCCAGTGCCAAGCATTGTTTTGACTTTTGCTGCAAAACGTGCAGCAATTTAACTTATTTTGCTCAGCTATTTAGATTAATTTGTCGGGCAATTTAAATTAAATTGCTACACGTTTTGCAGCACTTGGCATAAACTATTCCACCACAAGTCATGAAAGGGTAAAACAGTTGGTAAGGTAAAAGCGTGCAGAATGAGGTGGGAATCAGCGTAAATTAAGGAATAAAATTTTGTGTTTTCCTACTTTTTCCCTATTTTTGCAGCTGAATATGAAGATTGTTGTTGACGATAAGATTCCGTACATACGTGAGACGCTGGCTCTGCTGGCTGACGAAGTGGTGTATAAGAAGGGTGCTGACATCAGTGCCGACGACGTGAGGGATGCCGACGCGCTGATTGTCAGGACGCGCACCCGTTGTGACGAGCGGCTGCTGCGGGGCAGTCGTGTGCAGTTTGTGGCCACGGCGACCATCGGCTATGACCATATTGACACCCAGTGGCTTGAGGCGAACGGCATAGAGTGGACTAACTGCCCCGGGTGTAACGCCGGGTCGGTGGCGCAATATGTTGAGTCGGTGCTGCTGAACCTGCGCTCTTCACGCTCCACGCTCCACGCCCCACTCACCACGCTCGGCGTGGTGGGCTGCGGCCATGTGGGCAGCAAGGTGTGCAGGGTGGGGGAGCGGCTCGGCATGCGCGTACTGGTGAACGACCCGCCGTTGATTAACGCTAACGTCAACGCTAACGTCAACGCTAACGTCAACGCTAACGCTAACGCTAACGTCAACGCTCAACGCTCAACGCTCCACCCTCAACGCTCAACGCTCCACGCTCCACTCTCAACTCTCAACGCTCCCTTCGTGCCATTAGAAACGATAGCGCGTGAGGCGGACGTCATTACGTTTCATGTTCCGTTAGACGACACGACGCACTATCTGGCTGACGAGGCATTCTTCAGGCAGCTGAAGCGCAAGCCGGTCATTATTAACTCAAGCCGTGGCGGCGTGGTGAACGAACAGGCTCTGCTGTGGGCAATGGACAAAGGGCTGGTGAGCGGGGCCGTGATTGACACCTGGGAGCATGAACCCGACATCGCGCGTACCTTATTATATAGGGTACTTATAGGGACGCCCCACATTGCCGGCTACTCGGCTGACGGCAAGGTGAATGCCGACAACATGGTGGTGGAAGCGCTGTGCCGCCACTTCTCGCTGCCGCAGCCCCCCAAGATTGTAGCCCCTCAGCTGCCTCATGATTTTGTATATAGTGGTAACCCGCTGGAGCTTTATAATGTGATGAGCGATAGTGAAAAACTGAAAGCTCACCCGGAAAAGTTTGAGGAATTACGAGGTAATTATCCGCTCAGGCGCGAGATTTTTGAGTGATAAAGTGTAATTTATACTTGTTTTATGTCAAAAAAAGTGCACAAAGGGGGGGTAGTTGTGCAGGTTTGGTTGCTTTTTTCTTAATTTTATTTGCATAAATGACAAAAAATGTGTTACTTTGCACCCGAATTTTTGAGCTATCGAGAATTTATAATAAAGTAAGAAATCAATTATTAACATTTTAAAAATTACAATTATGTCAGAAATTGAAAGCAAAGTAAAGGCAATTATCGTTGATAAACTCGGTGTTGATGAGGCTGAAGTAAAGCCCGAAGCAAGTTTCACAAACGATCTGGGTGCAGATTCACTGGATACCGTAGAGCTCATTATGGAGTTTGAGAAGGAGTTTGGTATTTCTATTCCCGACGACAAGGCTGAGAAGATTGGAACCGTTGGTGATGCTATTGCTTACATCGAGGAAAACGCAAAATAAACATTTCTGAATGAAGAATGAAGAATGAAGAATGAAGAATTTGCTGCCGCCCGCCGGTGGTGAGTTCTTCATTCTTTTTTCTTTGCCTGTTAGTGCAAGGATTCTTCATTCTTCATTCTTCATTCTTTATTTAATATTATGGAGTTAAAAAGAGTTGTTGTAACAGGTCTGGGTGCTGTAACGCCCGTCGGCAACACTCCTGAAGAGACCTGGACGAACCTGGTCAAAGGAGTAAGCGGGGCTGCACCTATTACGCTGTTCGACCCGTCAAAATTCAAGACACAATTTGCTTGCGAGGTAAAGAACCTGAACGTTAATGACTTCATTGACCGTAAGGAAGCCCGCAAGATGGACCGCTACACGCAGCTGGCTGTGATTGCCGCCATGCAGGCCGTTAAGGACTGCGGTATGGACTTAGAGACAGAGGACAAGAACCGCATCGGCGTCGTCTATGGCGTCGGCATTGGCGGTATCAAGACTTTCGAAGAAGAGGTGAGCTACTATGGCGTGAACCGTGAGAATGGTCCTAAGTTCAATCCGTTCTTCATTCCGAAGATGATAGCCGACATTGCAGCAGGCCAGATTTCTATTATGTACGGTTTCCACGGTCCTAACTACATCACTTCTTCAGCATGTGCCTCGTCATCGAATGCGCTGGCTGACGCCTTTAACCTGATTCGTCTGGGTAAGGCCAATGCCATTGTGGCCGGTGGTGCCGAAGCTGCCATCTGTGAGACTGGTGTGGGTGGCTTTAACGCCATGCATGCCCTGTCAACGCGTAATGACGAGCCCGAGAAGGCCAGTCGTCCGTTCAGTGCAAGCCGTGACGGCTTCGTCATGGGCGAAGGTGCCGGCTGTCTCATACTGGAAGAGCTGGAGCACGCCAAGGCCCGTGGAGCCAAGATTTATGCAGAGATGGTAGGTGCCGGCATGAGTGCAGACGCTTACCACATTACGGCAAGCCATCCGGAAGGACTGGGTGCTAAGCTCGTCATGCAGAACGCGCTGGAGGATGCCGGACTGAAACCCGAGGACATTGACTACATCAACGTTCACGGCACATCAACCCACGTTGGCGACATCTCGGAGGCCAAGGCCATCAAGGACGTCTTCGGCGACTGGGCTTACAAGCTGAACATCAGTTCAACGAAGTCGATGACCGGCCACCTGCTGGGTGCTGCCGGAGCCATTGAGGCTATGGCTACCGTCTTAGCCGTTCAGAACGATATTATTCCGCCTACAATTAACCATGCAGAGGACGACAAGGACGAAGAGATAGACTACAATCTGAACTTCACCTTCAACAAGGCCCAGAAGCGTGAGGTACGTGCCGGACTGAGCAATACCTTCGGCTTTGGTGGTCATAACGCCTGTGTAGTATTTAAAAAGTTTTCGGATAAGTAAGTAAAATGCAAATAGCGTTTGCATTTTCGAACGAAAGAAAACTCAACGAAGTTAAGTATGCTGAATAACAGTAATCTGATAGATAGAATAAGGCTCCCTTTCCGCAAGGAGAAGGAGCTTTTTTCTGCTATCTACGAAATGACAGGCTTCTATCCGCGCAACATTGAGTACTTCAAGCTGGCGCTGATGCACAAGAGTGCAGCAAAGCGTAACGAGAAGGGTCGTCCGCTCAATAATGAGCGACTGGAATTTCTGGGTGACGCCATTCTCGATGCTGTGGTGGGCGACATTGTCTATCGGCACTTTGACGGCAAGCGCGAGGGTTTCCTGACCAACACGCGCTCCAAACTGGTGCAGCGTGACACGCTGAACCGCCTGGCTCAGGAGATAGGGCTGATGCAGCAAATCAAGTCGAGCGACCATTCCACCTCGCACAACAGCTACATGGGCGGCAATGCCTTCGAGGCACTGGTAGGAGCCATCTATCTGGACCGTGGCTACGAGGCTTGCATGAAGTTCATGAAGAAACGCATTCTGAATCAGCTCATCAACATTGACAAGGTGGCTTACAAGGAAGTTAATTTCAAGTCGAAGTTGCTGGAGTGGACACAGAAGAACCGCGTCCGCATGGATTTCAGGCAGATCAGCCAGTCGAAGGATGAGACAGGGAGTCCCGTCTTTGAGTACGTGGTAGTTATTGAGGGTATAGACGGCTGCAAGGGCAAGGGCTATTCAAAGAAGGAAAGCCAGCAGTTGGCGTCGAGGGATACGTTACAGCGCCTTCGCCGCGAACCGCAATTCATTGATGCCATTTTTGCCGCCAAGACCCAGCGTACCAAGATGGAGGAAGAGCCTGTGCAGATGGTGCCTGACATAGAACAACAGGAAGACTTCATCATTGAGCACAAGGCCAACACCCCCCGTCAGGTTCCTGAAGACAAAGAAACACCAAAGCGGACGGCTGTTGAAGAGGAGTCAGCAGATGAGTTCTCGCTGGACGACATCAAGGCAACGCCGGAAGAAAAGACCCGCGAGGAGATTATCGCCGCTGCTGAGGCTGCCGCCTTTGCCGAAGGTTGAAAAGGCGAAATTCGGAAATCCGTAAATCGTAAATAACGATGGTGTCCTTTGCTACCCTCTTGTTGTCAGGGTTTCTTACGTTTGTAGAGCTGAACTGCGAGAATCTTTTCGATTGCCGGCACGACTCTCTGAAGGACGACACAGAATTCCTGCCAAACTCAGGGCGACAATGGACACCACGGCGTTATTGGCGCAAACTGGACAACATAGGACGTACCATACTCTCCTCGACACCTGATGCCGTCAGTTACCAGCTGCCAGACCTTGTGGCGCTGGTGGAGGTAGAGAACGACTCGGTGTTGAACGACCTTACCCACCGTTCGCTCTTGCGGAATGCGGGCTACGAATACGTCATGACCTGTTCGCCCGATGTGCGCGGTCTTGACGTTGCCCTGCTCTACCAGCCCTACTCCTTTCAGCTGTTAAAGCATCACCCCATTCGCATTCCTCCGCTCAAGGAGCAGCGACCGACGCGTGACATCCTCTATGTCAGCGGGCGCATACTGAGTGGCGACACGCTGCACGTCTTCGTCGTTCATGCGCCCAGCCGCTATGGTGGTGAGCTGGCTACGCGACCCTACAGACGGCATGTGGCAGAACGGCTGATGCAGGCGGTAGATTCCCTGAGGGCACTTTCGCCTGAGGCACGCATCCTGGTGACAGGCGACTTCAACGACTACGCAGCCGATGCCTCGTTGCGCTACTTGGAGCAGCAGGGACTTCTCCACATCTCCAAGCAGGCAGCAGGTTGCCACGGGGCTCGTGGCACTTACCGCTTTCAGGGCCTTTGGGTCAGTCTCGACCATTTTTTTGTGGCCAAGTCATTGGCTGCCGACCTCGACACCTGCTATGTCAACGACCAGCTCTTCCTGTTAGAAGAAGACCCCAAATATGGTGGGGTGAAGCCTCGCCGCACCTACAACGGTTTCCGTTATCAGCGGGGTTTTAGTGACCATCTTCCCCTTGTAGCCCGTTTCCGTCTGCGTGAAGAATGAGTGTTTTCTATTAAAAAATAGTAAAATCTTTATCTTTCACGCTGATTCTTTGTACCTTTGCAGCCGCTATATAGTTTTTTCAAATGAGTTTAACAAGTGTAGTAAGACATGTGTTTGCGCGACGGGTCAAGAATCTGGAGCGTTATCAGACACAAGGAGAGCAGCTGCAGAGGCAGGTGCTGACACAGCTTTTACAATCAGCAAAAGACACAGAATACGGGCGGAATCATCTCTTTGGCCAAGCCAAGGACTATGATGACTTTGTGAAACACACCCCGCTGAATACCTACGAGGACATCAAGTACGACATTGACCGCATGCGTCAGGGTGAACGTGACGTGCTGTGGCCTGGCCGTGTGAAATGGTACGCCAAGTCAAGCGGCACCACCAACGACAAGTCGAAGTTCATTCCTGTGAGCAGCGAAGGACTGAAGGACATCCACTATGCAGGTGGGTACGACTCTGTGGCGCTTTATCTGCGTAATAATCCCCAGTCGCGCATCTTCGACGGGCGTGCCCTTATACTGGGTGGAAGTCACAGGCCAAACTATAATCTTCCAGGCTCGCTGGTGGGTGACCTCTCGGCCATTCTTATTGAGAACATTAACCCGCTGGTAAACCTGGTGCGCGTGCCAAAGAAGAAGACGGCCCTGCTGAGCGACTTCGAGATTAAGCGTGACCGCATAGCCCAGGAAGCGCTCTACAAGAACGTGACCAACATATCGGGGGTGCCTTCGTGGATGCTCTCCGTGCTTAACAGGGTGATGGAGCTGTCAGGCAAGACCCACTTAGAGGAGGTGTGGCCCAACTTGGAGGTGTTCTTCCACGGTGGCGTGGCCTTCACGCCTTACCGGCATCAGTATGAGCAGCTGATTACTTCGCCCAACATGCATTACATGGAGACCTATAATGCCAGCGAAGGATTCTTTGGCTTACAGGACGACCCCACAGACGCGTCGATGCTCCTCATGCTCGACTATGGCGTGTTCTATGAGTTTATAGAAACATCGCCCAGTCCCTCAGAAGCCGGAGCCAATGGTTCAGAAAAAGTGATACCGCTCTGGGCTGTCGAAACGGGCAAGAACTACGCTATGGTGATATCTACCTCGTGTGGTTTGTGGCGCTATGTGCTGGGCGACACCATTCGCTTTACCAGTACCAACCCCTATAAGTTTGTCATAACGGGCCGCACCAAGAGCTTCATCAACGCTTTTGGCGAGGAGCTCATTGTCGATAATGCCGAGCAGGGCCTGGCCTTTGCCTGTGAGCAGACAGGTGCCGAGGTGCTGGAATATACAGCAGCACCCGTGTTTATGGATGCCAATGCCAAGTGCCGTCACCAGTGGCTGATAGAGTTTGCCAAGGCACCGGCTGACCTGCAGCAGTTTGCCACATTGCTGGACCAGCGCCTACAGGTGCTCAACAGTGACTACGAAGCCAAGCGTTACAAGGACATTACCTTGCAGCCGCTGGAGCTGATACAGGCTCGTCAGGGGCTCTTCAACGACTGGTTACGTCAGCGTGGCAAGTTAGGCGGTCAGAACAAGGTACCTCGCCTTAGCAACAACCGTGAGCAAATAGAACAACTGCTGGCTTTACAAAAATAAAAAGTAAAAGGTAAGGAATAAAGAGATGAGAAAGATATTTCCGTTATTCAGGCTTCAAGGTATAAGGATGAAGGTTAAGGGTTTACGTCTTCTGCCTTTTTACTTTTTTGCCTTTTTACTTTTCGTGGCTTGTGCCCGCATGGGTTCGCCTGACGGCGGATGGTATGACGACAAGCCGCCTCGCATCATCAGCACCACGCCAGCCGACCGTTCTGTCGGCGTGACGGCGAAGAAATTCACCATTCAGTTCGATGAGTATATCAAGGTGGAGGATGCTACCAACAAGGTCATCGTCTCGCCGCCCCAGCTGGAAATGCCAGAGATAAAAGGTGCAGGCAAGAAAATTGTGGTGGAACTGAAGGACTCTCTGCAGCCTAACACTACCTACACCATTGACTTTTCAGATGCTATTACTGACAATAACGAGGGTAACCCGCTGGGTAACTATACCTACACGTTCTCAACCGGCGAGCAAATTGATACGTTTGAGGTTTCCGGTACGGTGCTGAATGCAGAGAACCTGGAACCCATCAAGGGCATTCTGGTTGGTCTTTATGACGACCTGAGTGACACCGTGTTCAAGAAAAAGCCGCTGCAGCGTGTGGCCCGTACTGACAGTCGTGGCCACTTCGTGGTGAAGGGTGTGGCCCCGGGCACCTATAGGGCCTATGCCTTACAGGAAGCTGACGGCGACTACATGTTCAGCCAGCAGAGCGAGATGATAGCTTTCTCGCACCAGACCTTTGAACCCTCGTGCCGCCCGGATACCCGTCAGGACACCATCTGGCGCGACTCGCTTCACATTGACAGCATCATGCAGATACCTTACATTCATTATTTCCCTGACGACATCGTGCTGTGCGCCTTCACCCATGTGCAGACGAACCGCTATCTGGTCAAGACGGAGCGTAATGAACCAAACATCTATCGCATGTACTTCAGCTATGGAAACCCGGAACTGCCCAAGATCAAGGGTCTGAACTTTGACAGCGACAATGCCTTCATTGTTGAGCATAGTGCCAAGCGCGACACCATCACCTATTGGCTGCGCGACACCACGCTCGTCAATCAAGACACCTTGCGCATGGAACTGCAGTATCTTATTTCAGACTCCACCGGAGCGTTAGTTAATTTTACCGATACGGTAGAGGTGGTGCCCAAGGTGTCGTACGAGAAACGAATGAAGGAGAAACAGAAGGAAATAGACAAGTGGATGAAGGACCAGGAGAAGCGTAAGAAGCGTAACCAGTCATACAACAGCATCTACCGCGAAAAGCCGATGGAGCCCAGCTTTACCTTGCCGTCGGCTCCTGACCAGAACGTGGCGGTGACCTTCCCCAAGCCGCTGGCACGTCTCGACACATCGGCTATTCATCTTTATACCAAGATAGACACACTCTGGTATAACGCTCCGTTCGAATTCGGACCAAAGGACTCCATACCGCGAACCTTTGAGTTGCGAGCGGAGTGGAGAGTAGGTATGGAGTACAGTCTTGAGGTGGATTCTGCTGCCTTTGAAGATATCTATGGACTAACTTCCACCTCCATCAAGAAAGGCATACAAATACGGAAGGAAGAAGAATTTTCGACACTCTTCGTTAAACTTAGCGGCGTTGAGAACGTCTCACAATTAGTGGTACAGCTGCTGAATACGAGCGGTTCGACGGTGAAAGAGACTCGTCCTGTTGACAACACGGCAGAGTTCTACTACGTGACGCCTGGCGCCTATTACCTCAGTGCGTTCGTTGACCTGAACGGCAACGGTATCTGGGACACTGGCGACTACGATGCCGACCTGCAGCCAGAGGAAATATACTTTTATCCAGAGGCTATAGAGTGTAAGGCAAAATGGGACATCACTGAGCGCTGGAACCTCAAAGCCAAGCCACTTACGCAGCAGAAGCCGGGAGCCCTCATCAAGCAGAAGGGTGAGAACGCCAAGAAGCTGAAGAACCGTAACGCAGAGCGTGCAGAGAAATTGGGTATTCCCATACCCGATGAATTTAAACGTTGAACACTAAAAATGCTGAAGAAATGAAAAATGGAATGCTCAATAGGATAAAGAATGTGGCAAAAAGTTTTTTGCCGTTATGTCTTTTCACTCTCTTGCCATTACAGGCTCAGGCCCAGTGTGGTATTGAGAATACCGCCTTCAAGTCAGGCGAGTTTCTGTCGTACGACCTGTATTTCAACTGGCAGTTCGTTTGGGTAAAGGTGGGCACCGCCTCCATGTCAACCGTTCAGTCGCGCTATAAGGGTCAGAATGCCTTCCGTGCCAGCCTTATTACTCGTGGCAATAACAAGCTCGACAATGTGTTTGTCATGCGTGACACGCTGCTTTCCTACACCACGATGGACCTTGCACCCCTTTACCATCGTAAGGGCGCCAAGGAGGGTGACCGCTACTATGTGGACGAGATATGGTATTCGTATCCTGACGGTCAGTGCCATCTGCGCCAGCATGAGATAACCAGTAAGGGTAAGCACAACTGGCAGAACACCAACCCGGGTAAGTGCGTCTATGACATGATGAGCATCTATCTGCGTGCCCGTAACTTTGATGCTTCGAAGATGACGAAGGGCCAGAAGATTACGCTGCCCATAGCTAACGCAAGCCACTTGCAGGACACGTGGCTGGTCTATCAGGGTAAGGAAACCATCGAGATGAAGAACAATTCAAATAAGTATCGTTGTCTGGTTTTCTCGTTCATGGAGCGCGAAGACGGTGAGACAAAGGAAATCATCCGTTTCTTCGTTACCGACGACCAGAACCACCTTCCTGTACGTTTGGATATGTTCTTGCGCTTTGGTTCAGCTAAAGCTTACCTTACTGGTATGAAGGGCATTCGTTCGCCCCTTACCAGTAAGGTAAAATAAGGAGTAGGTTTTACTTGACGTATTCCGCAAAGTCAGTAAGTTTCATGTCGCCCTTGCGTGCCAGTGTGTCGTGCATAGCAAAGGCGGCAGGCAGGTTGTGGCGCAGGTGTCCCATCTTCGAAATCTTCAGGTAGTCCCACAGCAGCTGCTTGTAGTCGGGGTGTGCACAGTTCTCAATAATAATCTGTGCACGCTCGTCGGGACCTTTTCCGCGCAGGTCGGCAACACCTTGTTCGGTAACGATGATGTTGACGTCGTGCTCGCTGGAGTCCTGATGGCTGACGAAAGGCACGATGCTCGAAATGAGGCCACCCTTTGCCGTTGACGGGCAGGTGAAGATGCTGAGGTAAGCGTTGCGGATGAAGTCGCCGCTGCCGCCGATACCGTTCATCATCTTCGTGCCGCTAATGTGTGTAGAGTTGGCATTACCGTAGATGTCGCACTCAATGGCGGTATTAATGGCGATGACACCCAGTCGGCGTATAATCTCAGGATTGTTGGATATTTCGCTCTGACGCAGCGTCAGGTGGTTCTTCATGTAGTCCATGTTGTCATACACCTGCATCAGACAGTCGTTAGAAACGGTCAGCGAGCAGGCAGAAGCATCCTTTACGCGGCCGTTGAGCATCATCTCGATGACAGCGTTCTGAATCACCTCGGTGTAGATGTTGAAGTTAGGCACATGCTTGTCCTCGCCTAATGCGCCGAGAATGGCGTTAGCCGTTGAGCCTACACCGCTCTGCAGGGGAAGGAACTCCTTGGGAATGCGTCCCTTGTGCATCTCGTCAACGAGGAACTCGGCAGTCAGGAAACCAATCTTGTCGGTCACGGGGTCGTTGTCCTTGAAGGCGCGTGCCTCGTCGGGAATGTTGCACTCTACGACACCCACCAGCTTTTCCTTTGGAATGACGACATAGGGCACACCGATGCGGTCGTTGACGTTCACAATGGGTATGGGCTTGCGGTAAGGCGGGTCAAGTGGCTCATACACGTCGTGAATGAATTTGGCGTTAGGGTTGTGGAACGAGTTAAGCTCCAGAATAATCTTCTTGGCCAGGCGTGCTGCTGTGGGGCTGATGCCTCCGGCAGCCGTCAGGAAGGCGTGGTACTCATTGCCACAGTCCTCAATGTCGCAGACCTCGAGTATGGCCCAGTCAACGTCACCATAGAAACCGTAGCGCAGTTCCTGTGCCATGTGGCTCAGGTGCAGGTCGGTGTAGGGAATCTCACCCATGTTCACGTGCTTGCGGAAGTCAGGGTTGGTAGTGTAGGGGGCACGGAATTTGATGGCCTGTGCGTTTGCCAGATCACCGTCAGTGCTCTGTCCGGTAGAGGCACCAGTGAAGATGCCTACCTTAAACTCTCGTCCGGCCTCATGCTCTTGGAGAGCAATCTTGGCCAGTTCCTTCGTTGTTGCCTTAGCCACACCGGCTGGTGTGAATCCGCTAAGTGCAAGGTTCTCGTTGTTTTTAATCAGTGCTGCAGCCTCGGCAGCGGTCAATTTTGGATAACTCATTGCTTATTCGTTATTTATTTCTGAATCGTTCAGCCTGCTCCATAATGAGTGCCGTGTCGTTAAAATAGTCTATCTGCATGGCCTTGCGCACCTCGCTCATGGTTTCGGCGGCGGTTTCGCGGGCCTGCTCGGTGCCCTTCTTCAGAATGTTGTATATCTCGGGAATGTCCTGTTCCAGTTCGTGGCGACGCTGGCGCATGGGCTCCAGGAACTGGTTCAGCACCTCGTTCAGGAACTTCTTGCACTTCATGTCGCCCAGTCCGCCGCGCTGGTAGTGCTCCTTCAGCTCGTCCAGGTTCTGGTACTCAGGCCAGAAGTTCTTGAAGTCGTCGTCACAGGAGAATGCATCCAGGTAGGTGAAGACGGCATTGCCCTCTACGTGGCCCGGATCGTTCAGGTTGATGTGGGTGGGGTCAGTGTACATGGAGCGCACTTTCTGCCATACGGTGTCCTTGTCATCACTCAGGTAGATGCAGTTGCCCAGGCTCTTCGACATCTTCTCCTTGCCGTCGGTACCTGGCAGACGGCGTGCCGTGACGTTCTCAGGCAGCAGGATGTTGGGTTCCACCAGTACAGGGGCATAAATCTGGTTGAAGCGGCGCACCAGTTCGCGGGTCACTTCAAGCATGGGCTCCTGATCCTCGCCGGCCGGCACTGTGGTGGCCTTGAAGAGCGTGATGTCGGCAGCCTGCGACACGGGGTAGCAGAAGAAGCCCAACGGGATGTTGGCTTCGAAGTTACGCATCTTGATTTCCGTCTTCACCGTCGGGTTGCGCTGTACGCGGCTCACGCTGACGAGGTTCATCAGATAGGTGGTCAGCTCAGCCAGCTCGGTAATCTGGCTCTGAATGAAGATGGTGCACTTCTCTGGCTCCAGGCCAGCAGCTAAATAGTCGAGTGCCACCTCTATAATGTTCTGTCTGATTTTCTCCGGATTGTCAGCGTTGTCCGTCAGTGCCTGCACGTCGGCCATGAAGACAAACATCTTGTCGTAGTCGCCCGCATTCTGCAGTTGCACACGACGACGCAGCGAACCTACGTAGTGTCCTAAGTGCAACTTTCCGGTGGGGCGGTCACCGGTCAAAATAATCTTTCCCATTTTGTCTTAAAAAACCTATTTATTTAAATATCAGGCTGCAAAGGTACTGTAAACGGAGCGAAAAACCAAATTTCTATCGGCGATTTTGCTCATAGGCAGCTATTTTGTCTAAGTAATAGGCTCTCACATCAGCCCATTTATAGTAAGGAGCCGTCTTGTCGGGCAGTGGCAGTCTGGCCTCGTTCTCATTGAGCAGCACCTTGACGAGCACGTCCTTGTCGTCAAAGTCTTTACGATAGAAAATAAACTGGATGTTGGCTCCCATGGGGAAGATGCGGTAGTTCAGCCAGCCCTTGCCTTCCAGACGCTCCAGGTTACTCTCCTGCAGCCCGTAGTCGTTCAGTTCCAGCAGGCAGGTCAGTGGCATCACCATGGTCTCATGGCCAAAGCGCAGCGTGGCCCCCGGCTTCTTCAGGCGGATGCAGGAGTCGGCCTGCTCAATAATGCGCTTCAGCAGGTGTCGCTGTGAGTAGGGCTGCGTGGAGCCGTTCAGGGCACAGCCACCGTACTCTATGTACCAGCGGGCATTAGCAATGAGCCAGTTGCTGTAAATCTCGTCGTCAGTAAAGATGTCGTAGAGCGTAATCTTCTTGTGCAGTTCGCTGCTCTGTAGGTTGCTGGCCAGTTTGAACAGGTAGTTGTTCAGCTGCCATGCATCGACGTTCTTCTGCATGTAGTCGGTATCGTTGAAGAGTGCCGACATGGCACGGCGGTAGTTGCGGTGGTTGTCAACAAACTCCAGATAGGCACGGTCAGTCTCGAAGTTCCTGCGTTTGGCAATGATGTCTTTGTCCTTGAAGTTCATGTACCACAGGTCGTGGTCAGAGGCATCGTGCACAATGTTCAGACGGGGGTTCATGAGCAGCAACTGCTGCAGCGCGTTCTCCATAGAGAGTATGCAGCGAATGACCAGTGTGCTCTTGGCATCGATGGTGACGTCACCTTCGAACACCTCAGGAAACCGTTCGAACATGCGCTGGGCTATCTGCTTGTGCTGCTGGGCGCCTAAGGGCGTCAGCTCACCAAGGCGATGGTCTGACTCATTACACAGCATTTTTACGCGGCGGAACACGTCCTTGCCGAGTACCGAGAGCTTGCCGGCATCGTTGGCAGCCTTCAGAATCTCGTAGGGGCGTTTGTATTCGTCAGCATTGATAAGGTAGCGAGAGCCGTGACGCCCGTAATGGCTGATGTAGAAAGGTTTCTTCCCGTCGGGTGCCGGAGTCAGCGTGCCCTGTGTGGGACCAGGATAGGCCAGATAGTTGCTGGCCGACAAGTGTGTGTCGCGCTTGAAGTCGTCGCGGGCTGACTGAGCCGTAGCCAGCAGCGTGCAGCAAAGCGTCAAACTAAGAACAAAAAGTTTTTTCATTTCAGTTATTTTCGTTAAACGCTTGCAAAGTTACGAAAAATCGAGAGCAAAACAAAGAAACTCGTTTCTTTTTTTGCCGAGATGAAGTAAGTTCGCCATCTTATTGGCAAAGTTACGAAAAAAGGTTGAATATATCAACGCTTTTCGGAAGATTAACGCAGAAAGCGCGTAAATAAAAGGCAAGACGGTGAAAATCGAGGAAGTTCAGTTTTAGGCTGAAAGCAAATTTGGGAGGAATAAAGAAGTAGTTAGGTTCGTAACCCCAGAATCGTCAAAAGCAATGAGGTATGCTGAACTTTTATCATTCTGTATACTCTATAACTGCCAAAGGGGTTCCTGTCGCCAATTAGATGGGAACCCCATCATGGCAGGATCTATTGTCGTATTGCGAAGCAATAGCATTTTAAGATCACTAACGAAGGTGTTATTAGTATCAACGGCATTCAACCAATAGGCAATACAGCAGAGTTGAGCATATAGCGACTCTTCCCTGAAGGTGAACAAAGCCTTCAAGTCCTTGTCGAAAGAGTAACAAGCTAACACCTCTTCAAAATGACTGTTGGGAAGGAACTGATGAGTATGATGATCAGCTTCTAAGTGATACCAGTAGTCTGCCAATCGGAAGTAACTGATAGCATCAAGAGCTTGTTCTGCCTTATTGGTATCAGCAATCATCAGACCTCTGCCTTGCAGTGTCTGAATCTGCTGTGCCAGCGTCATCGCCTGTTTGGTATATCTATCTCATAGCCATATACAAAAAATGTCCCGCTGGGTACGCTGTTCTTATGGGAAGCGGGCGGGATTTGTCGATGCAAAGCTAGGCATTTTTCTTTTAACTTCCAAGTTTTTTGAGGCTTTTCTTCCAATTTCCGCCCAAAATATGTTTCACAAGCCTTGTGGAAACACCTTTATTACAAAAAAGAAAGTGTATTTCAAATTATTTTTGTACTTTTGTACCCGATTCCCGAAGTCATGAACTTTTGGTGCTTATGGATGAAATCCGTTACAGACCACTTTGTGAATGACAGTCCACGCCGAGCAAAGGGAAGTAAATCCTATAAAGGATAAACTGACTAAGCGGGCAATTCAATAAGCTGACGAGCAGATTTGAATGAGGTGGGAGACGGGAACAGACATATTAAAAAGGCGTCTTCAAGCGTCTTGTCTTTGGCCTGTCTGAATCCAGCAAATCCAAACACGTAGTCAAGGGTGAGGCAACTGTTGATGTCCTCGGGATGTGTATATACGCATCCCCTTTGTCGGTGTCGAGCACAAATTGCTAATATCGATATAAGGGGTTAGACGATATTACATATCGGCGTGGGCTATCAGCGTTGCTCGTTCTACTACGGAGGGCAAATGCTGGAGCCCAGACAGGCGGGATGAGTGACGAGAACGATTCCCCACGCTTTTTGTGTGTCTGGTAACCTAAAGTGTAATTTGCAGTTAGGGGAAGTCTGCAACATTTTAAATCTGGAATGAAGCAGATAGAACGTGCTAGTATAATGCGCATTGTGTCGGATATGGTTAAAGCCGATGCAATTATTGATATGCAGGAAATAGAGTTCTTGAATAGTATCCGGCAGAAATATAACATCAAAAGAGAAGATGAGGTTTTTGCTGATACTCTGACGTTGGCAGACGCATTCCAGACATTAAAAGATTCCCCGGAAAGTTTGAGACAAGACATGTGGGGGGACTTCAGAGGAATGGCTATTTCCGATAACGCTTGTTCTAGAGCAGAAGCCATGTATCTATTAAGTGTAGTTGCTTGCCTTTCTGATAAATTGTCGGACATCTCAAATGTGTATTCAGTTGAACTATCCAGCAATATAAAGTTAGATAATTCACAAGTCCTTTATATTGAGGGGGAATACTATAAAGAAGCAAACCGTGAGATTTCGATAAACTATCGAGAGATAATCAATGAACTACGTCTTATCGGATTTAACTTTGTCTATCTTCCCAAAGTAGGAGAGCATTACCGTTCCTTGTCAAGTGAAGAGTTGCATACACTTATTTCTTTTTTATATCCTTCTGTAACAGACATTCAAATGGAACAGGTGGCAAAGCAATTGACCACTTTGAGTACATCCGATTTCTGCAAAACAGAAATAGTTGGTCGTATGAAAATTGAGGGGTTGGCTCACTCTCTTCCTTCCATGATGTTCCGTATAGGACTTACGTCTATCAATGGGAAGAATTATGATAACTTCCTAGTTATCACAATAGAAGAAGATGCACTTGTAGCTGTTCGTCACATAGTTGATACCTTCGTTTCGATGTTCAAGCCACGTCTGTTAAATCCCATTTATGAAGAAAAGCAACGGTTTGTATATCATGGTTTCTATAAACAGATTTTCGACTCTTTTGTTTATAAGAAAGGTATAAGAAGTAGTGTCGTGGTTGACCTTGTGCATGGTGATATTCTTTTACCGGAAGCCGATACAAAAATTACGGGATTACATCGGCGTGAAAAGGCTTTATATGCACTCTTCTTGCTTGAGTCTTCGAGTGGAGGCATTAACTTTAATAAGCCCAATGGTATTAGGTCTATGGATAAATACAATCACCGTATGGCTGCTATACAGCGGAAATACGAAATTCTATATGAAAATTTCGGGGGTGAGCGTTCAAAAGCCCCTCAAATTGAATTACCAGAGAATAGACTTCCAATGATAAGCCTGATAAAAAGGCAGTTCCGTCAGTTGGGTGATTTGCTGAATCAACCTGATGACTATCTTGTGCAGCGAAACATGTTTGGTAACTATTGTGTAACGATACCTCCCGAACTATGCTTGTGCTTTGACACTGCGACAGCTAGTATTCGCCCTTTTGAAGAATCGGAATTTTGGGGGCACTTGCTCGCTATGTAACCTTGCAAGGTATATCTCTTACATACATTATGGATATAGTTGCAAGGTTGCAACTTTTATAAGACACATTATTATTATAGCTATCTTTGCATCAGATTTTTAATTCATAAACAAAATTTGAGCAATTATGGCAATTTCATTGGAAAAAGGACAGCGTATTGAAATTGGTCTGTCGAAAGTAAGTGTAGGACTTGGATGGGATCCCAATGAGGGGTCGGGGTTTGATTTTGATCTGGATGCTTCAGCGTTCATGCTTGGTGGGAACAAGAAACTCCCTAAAGATGAATTCTTTGTTTTCTATAACAATCAGAAATCACCTGATGGTGCTGTAGAATCTACTGGTGATGACCTTACTGGAGGTAATAGCGACGGTGGTGATGACGAAACACTGAATGTTGACTTAGCAAAGGTTGATCCACAGGTTCAAGAAATTATTTTCACCGCAACAATTTATAAGGCTGAAGAAAGAAAACAGAATTTTGGTCAGGTTCGTAATTCGTACATTCGTATCTATAACTCTATTACGAATGAAGAGATTGCTCGTTACGACCTTGATGAAGACTTCTCTATTGAGACCGCTGTAGAATTTGGTCGCCTGTATCGTCGTAATGGCGAATGGAAATTCGAAGCTATGGGTATCGGAAATAAAGGTGGTTTACAGGCTTTAGTCAATAAATACCAGTAAAATATGGCGATCATCCTCGAAAAGTCAGGCGATCAGCATCGAATTAACCTTGAAAAAGGGAGCACTTCTTTCTGCGGCGAGATAGTCATCAATCTCGACTGGAGCAAAGGTGGCTTTCTCAAGCAAATGTTTGGGAAACCTGTTGACCTTGATTTAGGCTGTTTTTACGAATTGCGTGATGGATCCAAAATGCTTATTGACGGGCTGCAATTCTCCCATAATCGTGGCGGAAATCGTCATCAAGTAACACGTCAGGGATGTTATGACCAAAAACCGTTTATATGGCATCAAGGTGATGATCGTGGTGGAGGTTCATCTTCCGGAGAAACCATCCTTGTTAATCCCAAAGGCATAAACGATATTAAGCGGATAGTTGTTTACACATTCATATTTGAAGGTGTTGCAAAGTGGGCTGAAACAAATGCAGTCGTAAACGTAAAAGTTCCAGGTAATGAGGACATCATTGTGGAAATGGGACAACAGTCAAGCAACAAACGCTTTTGTGCCATTGCTGAACTTGATTTTGGAGGAGATAACTCTATTACGGTAAAGAAACTTGTAACCTTCCATGATAGTCATAGCGACTGTGACCGTCAATATGGTTGGGGATTTAATTACAAACCAGGTAGTAAAGACTAAAAACATACGAATATGGCTATAAAACTTGAAAAAGGACAGCGCATCAATCTTGAAAAAGGAAGTGGTGCAAAACTTACCAATTTTTGTGTGGGTTGTAATTGGGGAGCTATTACTAAGAAAGCTTTCTTTGGACTGACAACAACGACAGTTGATGTTGATTTGGATTTGAGTTGTTTGTTATTCAATGAGAAAGGAGAAGTGGTTGATCATATTTGGTCGCCTTTATATAATTTAGGAAAAATTGGACTTCCCAAAGGTAAACTTGATTCCAATGACCGTGCTCTTCATCATACTGGTGATGACTTAACAGGAGACCAAGATGGTGATGATGGCTTGGACAATGAGATTATCACAGTAGATCTTGCTCGTGTAAGCAGTAATATTAACTCTATTGTTTTCTTCTTGAATATATATAACAACAATGATTATCAGGGAGATTTCTCTGGCATACCTTACGCATCCATCCGTATGTATGAAGGAACACCAACTAAAGTGAATGAAGTGTTTGCGCAATATGACGTCGCAACAAAAACTGACTGCGTAGGTAAAAGAGCTTTGGTAATGGGAAAACTTTATCGTCGGAATGGCGAATGGAAATTTGCCGCAATCGGAGATGCCTTTGAAGATCGTTCTATCGCACTTACCATCGCAAGAGTTGCTAAAGATTATAATAAGTAAAATCAACAGATATGAGAAGATTACCTGTATATTTATTGCTTGACACCTCAGGTTCCATGTATGGCGAGCCAATAGAGGCAGTTAAAAATGGTGTCCAGACACTTGTCTCAACGCTACGCAGTGATCCGTATGCTTTGGAAACAGCATACATCAGTATTATTACATTCAATTCCAGTGCTCAACAAATTGCACCGCTTACAGAGTTGGCTTCATTCCAACCACCCATGATTGATGCAAGTGGCTGCACTGCATTAGGTGAAGCATTGAGTCTGTTAGCTCAAAAAGTTGATTCTGAAATTGTGAAGACTACAGCAGAAGTGAAGGGCGACTGGAAGCCTATTGTCTTCATTATGACTGATGGGGAACCAACAGATGACTTGCAAAAAGGATTAAATGAATTCAAGAAACGTAAGTTCGGCATGGTCGTGGCTTGTGCTGCTGGACAGGGGGCAAATACCAACACTCTGAAACAAATCACAGAGAATGTCGTTCAACTTGATACGGCGGATAGCGCAACTATAAAAGCATTCTTCAAGTGGGTGAGTGCAAGCATTAGCACAGGAAGCCAAAAGGTAGAAGATACTCACGGTGATGTAACAACTATGAGCGAGTTGCCACCGCCACCTCCTGAAGTGAATATCGTAGTATAACATGTATAACGGTGGCACAATGACCTAAACACATTGTGCCACTTTTAATATAAGCAGGAATGAGGCATTTACCAGTTTATATATTGATAGATACTAGTGGCTCTATGAAAGGAGAGCCGATAGAGAGTGTAAAAGTGGGATTAGCAGACATGATTGCAACTTTGCGACAAGACCCCTATGCACTTGAAACCGTGTGTATCAGCATTATCACGTTCGACAGAGAAGTAAGCCAAGTCCTACCACTCACGGAGCTTGAAAATCTTCAGATTCCCAATATAGTTACTCCAGATTCGGGACCAACTTTCTTGGGTAAAGCTTTAATGATGCTCTGCGACAAAATAAACTTAGAAGTAAAAAAAGGAACCCCAGAACAAAAGGGCGATTGGCGGCCTTTGCTTTTTGTTCTCACAGATGGGAAACCAAGCGACGTGCAGGATTATAACAATGTAATTCCCAAAGTGAAGAGCTTGAATTTTGCTAGTATAGTTGCTTGTGCGGCAGGACCCAAGGCAAAGGTTGAACCTCTGCAACAATTGACAGATCAAGTATTCCGTCTAGATACGATGGATGCAACTTCGTTCAAAAAGTTCTTCGTGTGGGTGTCTGATGTGATTGGCTTGGGTGGCAAGAGTGTTGGTACAACAGATTCTATTGAGTTGCCTGGCCCACCAGAAGAAGTAAACATTGTAATTTGAAATTTGTATGAGAAGATTACCAATATATTTTCTGATCGATGTATCAGAGTCTATGGTGGGAGACCCCATCACACAAGTAGAGAATGGAATGAGGAATATTATTCAAGAGTTAAGAACAGACCCTTATGCTCTTGAAACTGTATTCGTGTCCGTTATTGCCTTCGCAGGAAAGGCAAAGAGCCTTTCTCCTTTGACAGAGCTTTATAAATTCTATCCTCCTAAATTCCCCATTGGCGGTGGCACTTCTTTTGGAACAGCACTTAATTTTCTTATGGATGACATAGACAAGTCTGTCCAAAAGACGACTGTAGATATGAAAGGTGACTGGAAACCTATCATTTTCCTGTTCACAGATGGTACTCCGACTGACAATCCAAATCCTGCTATAGATAGATGGCAGAAACATTTCAAATCTAAGTGCAATCTTGTATGTATATCATTAGGGGATAATGCAGACACGCATCTTTTAGGAAAACTGACAGAGAATGTTCTCCGTTTGAAAGAAACGGATGAGTATTCTTTTAAAGCATTCTTCAAGTGGGTAACTGCATCCATCAAAACCAGCAGTGTTTCCGTAACAGATGCTGGTATTGACGATTTGCAATTAGCTCCAATTGATGGAATCAATTTGGAGAAGGTAAACACTGAAGAAAAATGTATTGTTGATGAAAACTTTGCCGTTCTATTAGGAAAGTGCTCGAATACTAAGAAAACCTATTTGGTCAAATACGCAAAACGAATTGGTGACATTCGAGGATTGGAAAGTCTTGGAATCAAAGCTACTGACTATAAACTTGTCGGTGCATATCCAATAGATGAGGAAATATATAATAGTCTAAGTGAAGGGAAGTCTAATCGAAGTATCAATACGATGTCTCTTCGTGGGGTTCCCACTTGCCCCTGTTGTGGCAACCAATTTGGCGTAGTGGTCTGTGAGTGTGGAAATATTATGTGCTCTGACGGGAAGGCTGCTTCATGTCCTTGGTGCGGAATGGAAGGCTATTTAGGTGAAGGTGAAGAAGGTGGAATGAATATAACAAGAGGACGAGGATGAAAGATTACTTCTTAGATGTACTTCACCGCATGGGGATAGACCCCACGGACAATGAATTCACCGATTTTGAGAATAGGCTTATTGGTGGATTGTGGAATAAAATAAAGCAAGAGCGTATGGATGAAAGATTAATAATAAAGAATGCGGTTGATTCCGCTCCTATTACATTGCCAAACGGAAGAGTTGGGGAGCAATACAAGGCTCCAAATAACTTCTCTATTGATGGTGTCGAAGATTATGAAATAGTAGGTCTTGATGCTGTTGGGCTAAATTGTGATAAGACAGATAATGGATTTGTTATTTCAGGTTTAGCACAGCCAGAGGATATTAAAGGTGGTGACTTTCCCCTAATTCTTCGCTATAAACCCAAAGGACTTCTCGAAGGCGAAGAGTGGTTGGAAAGGAAACTGACACTTATTCTTAATCCCGATCCAAGGACTTTATGGAAAGACATCCCGACACCAAGAGATACAGAGTATTTCAAAGAAGATTCTCAGATGCAATATGTAAAAGTTGAAGAGAAGGATGGAATACCTCGTAAGGATATTGTTGCTGCAAGTCAACGCGGTCGCTCCCATGCTCATGAAGGTAAGCCACGTGATGACCATTTCCTCCTACACTACTGTGACAAAACTGAATGGTATGTCATTGCAGTGGCAGATGGCGCTGGTTCTGCCAAGTATTCTCGTGAGGGTTCAAGGATTGCATGTGAAACAGCAGTTGCACATTGCAAAGATGCTTTGGTAGACAGTTCTGAGTTTGAGAACGCTATTCAGTTGTTCGCTGACAATGCTGAGTCACAGGAAGCGAGGAAACTTGTTGGTGACAAAATTTATAGAATAGTAGGTAATGCCGCATTGAAAGCACACAATGCCATCAAGAAAGAATCAGAGCGGAAAGAGGGTGCAAAGTTGAAGGACTATGCGACAACTCTTCTTCTTGCCATCTGCAAACGCTTTGAATTTGGGTGGGCGGTTGCCTCTTTCTGGGTTGGAGATGGGGCCATGTGCATATATGATGCTGAAAAGCATACTGCCGATATGCTCGGAATGCCAGATGAGGGAGAGTTTGCCGGCCAAACTCGTTTTTTAACTATGCCTGAAATCTTTGCCGATACTGCATCTTTCTATCAAAGGCTACGTTTTAAAATATATCCTGATTTTACTGCATTGATGTTAATGACAGACGGAGTTAGTGATCCGAAGTTTGAGACAGATGCAAACTTACAAGATCCAGAAAAATGGGATGCACTTTGGAAAGATCTTGCAGAAAATGGAGTCGAACTTACTGATGATAATGAGAAGTCGCAGGAGCAACTACTCAACTGGCTCAATTTCTGGGATAGAGGTAACCATGATGATAGAACTATAGCAATCTTATACTAAGACTTATGGCACAGAAAGTAACATTGAAGGCTTCAGACGGCAGCACTGTTGAGTTCATTGATGAAATCAAAGCACAAGGCGGTGTTAAGGATGTCTATTTCAGCCCAGACAAGACGTATGTGGTGGCATTCTATAGGACACCCGTTAATCCAAATGATAAAGAAAGAATCAACAACATTGTAGGAGTTTATAGAGAACGAATATTCAACTCTCCTGGTGGCGATTACTGGAAACAGATGTTTGCATGGCCGACTAAGATGGTGGAATGGAATGGCAAGACGGGAATAGTCATGCCATTCTATGACCGTAAGTATTTCTTTAGTGGTGGACCTTTCAATGGAAAAGAGAAAGAAGGAAAATGGTTTGCATCTGCAAAACTTAGAAATCGTTTCCTCCCTGCTGATCAGAAAGGAACGTTCTTAACGAATCTGCATATGTGCATAAAGATAGCAAGGGCTGTAAGAAGATTGCATGCAGCCGGACTAGCCCATTCTGATTTGTCATATAAGAACATTTTAGTTGACCCAATTACTGGTGCGGCATGTATTATTGACGATGATAGTTTAGTTGTACCAGGGAAGTTCCCTCCAGAAGTTTTAGGAACTCCAGATTTCATCGCTCCCGAAGTTATGGAAACCAAAGGACTTCCATTAACAGATAAGAATCGTAAGTTACCAAGTATCTATACTGATAGACATGCATTGGCAGTTCTCATTTATATGTATCTCCTAAACAGGCATCCTCTTCGTGGCGGTAAGGTTCATGACGTAAATGATGCTGGTCGTGACGAGGAACTTTCAATGGGAACTAAAGCGCTATTCATAGAACACCCCACAGACAAATCTAATCGTGTAAAGCCGCAACAATTGGCACCGTCTGAACTGCCACAGGGTGATCCATCGAAATTGCCTTACACAATATGTGGACCATATTTGAAAGAGTTGTTTGACCGTGCATTTGTAGATGGACTTCACGATCCAATGAAGCGTCCAAGTGCTGCAGAATGGGAAGATGCTCTTGTAAAGACAACAGATTTAGTGCAGCCCTGTCAAAATAAGCAATGCGAGGCGCATTGGTTCGTTTTTGATAATACTCGGAAACCGAGATGTCCATTCTGCGGACAGGAGTATCATGGCCAATTACCTGTTCTTAATTTCTATTATAAGCCACGAGAGAAGTATCAGTATGAGAACTGTCGATTGATGGTATATGATAAGCAAACCCTTTATAAGTGGCACTCCAACAATCTTATTCCTGCTAACGAGAAAACTTCCGAAGAAGACAAAAAACCTGTTGGAGATTTCCACTTTCATAATGGTCAATGGATTCTTATTAATCGACGTTTACCAGACATGTATGATGTGACAGATAAAAAGGCTGTTCCTATTGGGGGCTTTGTTCCTTTAACTGATGGAAGGCAAATACTCCTTGATAAAAGCCAAGGCGGACGACTTGTAATTGTTCAACTTGTTAATAACTGAAATGCAAATAAACATCATTAGGAACAATCAACAATACGGGCCATACGATGAGCAAACACTACTTTCGTATGTAAACTCTGGCCAGATTCTGCTTCACGACAAAGCTTTAGCAGTTGGTGAAACAGATGCCCAGACTGTAGGGTATTATCTGAAACGTGCAAATCTAAAGCCACATATTCAGGAGAAGGGAAACATTTTGTCACAAATAGCAACAATTGGCAGTGAACTACTTTTTCCGCGAACAACCTTGTTTTCTAAACAGTTCTTGCTTGATCAGCGATTCTTGATTTTAGCATTGGTTGGTTTGTTCCCGATGCTCATTATGCAGATACCACTTGGCGGATTCTTTGTGTTCTATGAAGTGTCTCTATACTTTTCCGTTATATGGGGGCTTTTCTTCTATGATTGTTTCAAGACTCCACAAGTAGATCTGAAAACTACGCTGGCTGTGTTTTTTATTACACAAGCATTCGTATTCGCTGCATGGGGATTTGGCTTGCCAAAGATAAATCCGTTCTACGCTTTTGTAGAAACTGTATTTCCTTTGAATGTAATAGGATATACTTTAGGAGTTGGCTTTACTGAAGAACTAGCAAAAGCCGTACCTCTCCTTATTATATTATATAGAGCGAAGGAACCGTTGATACCTCAGACAGTAGTTTATTATGGTCTCATATCAGGTATAGCGTTTGGTGTATGGGAAGGCGTTGAATACCAGATGACTGTCAATGCCGAACAAGAGTATACCGTAGCATTCTATCTAAATATCCTACGATTAACCAGCCTTCCATTCCTTCATGCTTGTTGGTGTGGCATCACTGGATATTTCCTATCATTTGCCAATCTTTATCCCAAATACAGAAAAGGTCTGTATGTCCTGGCCTTTACTATACCAGCATTGATACATGGTCTGTATGATTCCATATCAGGTTGGCCCTTTGTGTCTCTATTCATGGTGTTCATAGGACTTATGCTTCTAATGGTCTATCTGAAACAGAGCGTAAACTATCAGTCAAAACTTAGACAATAATCAATATGGCAAGAAAAACAAATGGAACAGGGATTCCCGGTTTGTCCTTCTCTTGGAAAAGAGCTTTAGGAATCACACAAGCAAAACAGAATTTTGCAAGGCAAACAGGTGTGCCAACTTCTAAGGCAGGCGTGGAGCGAAAGATTGGCAAAATGATTCTTGATGCCCTGTTTAAGCGGTAAAGAAGACAGGTATGCAACCTTGCACATTTATTGCTATCTCAAATAGGTGCTGTAGTTGTAACGTTTATGAAACTTGAATTGATATGATGAAACATCGTACCTTTGCATCATAAAAAACAAATATAAACGAATAAAACAGTACGATTATGAAGCTTTTCAATTTCTTAAACAGACAGAAAGAATCGGGCAAGGCAATGGTTGCCATGTTGCCAGCTAAAGGAACTCTGGACATAACAGATACTCAGAACGATATTGCTGATGCTCCGAGTAAAGAGGTTCAAAACCCACTTACAGTGTCATACGCAACGGGATGGCCCATTGATGTCATTTATGGCTATCTGCACAAGAACTATGAACAGAAGGGGTTTGATGATGCGTTAGTGAAGAGTGACCTTGCTTTTCGAGACATGAACATCAACATTATCCGAAACAAGATTCTCATGGTGTTCCGTGAAATCAACCTCAATTATGACATGATGAGAGAAGACCTTCAGACTCGTTTGGAAACATGTAGTGCCGCAGGACTACTCACAACAATATCTGATATAGAGAAACGTATTACTGTTATTGAAACCCACAAGTCAGAACTTCAACGTCTGGAAAATGAATTCTGTAATGACAAAAATGAAACTTCTATTCCACTCCAGTCATACGAATGTGGATTCCTGCGTGGTATTGCCACCATTGCTATGGGCGGGTTAGACAGCAAGTCTGCGTCCCTGTCGAAAAAAACAATGCCAGACTTTTTAACAAGTCAAATGGCTACAGCGTAACAAAATAGTAATATCACCAAAAGCAAGGAAACTATGAATACGTGGACTAAATTCGGATGTATGCTGACAGGGTGGAGCAAAGAGGTAATCTCACAATGCTCAGAAGCCAGCCGCTGCCAGTTGAGTAAGTATACATCGGCAATGCTTATCCTCATATTGATATGGGGGGTAACGGGATTCTGCTTTGCCCAACGTTATATTGGACTACCTGTTTGGGGATGTGTAGCTGTTTCGCTATTCTTCATTACAATAGTCGTTATGATTGAACGGCAAATCCTTCTGACAATGGAGAAATCTTTCAAACTTTTAGCATTCAGGGCAGCTATTGCTTTCGTTATGGCTATTGTAGGTTCAACCATCTTTGACCAGACCATGTTTGGGAAGGACATTGATAAACAGATGGCTCAAAATATAGAAATGCAGACAACGGAGCTTACACAGCAAAGAGTAGGTATCATAGATAAGAAACTAACTGCTCTAAACCACGAAAAAGATTCCATAAACGCACTTAACGCCTCACTTCAGGCCGATGTCAACAAGAATCCTTTTGTTATACAGAAATCAGTCACAACAAATCAACAAAAGATTGTTGTTGATGGCGAGATACGGACGGTTACGAATCCGTCTGTCACAACCAATCAGGTGGCAAATCCCAAACAGGCCATCCTTGATGCGAATAACAAAAAACTCATTATACTATCTGAGCAGGAAGAAGCCTGGAGCCAAAAGAAACAGACAGTTGAGGAGGATGTACGCTCGGAATGTAAGGCCAGTGTGGGATTCCTTGAAGAGCTGGAAGCCATGTGGACTATCATCACGACAAGGCCATTAGCAGGAGTTTTTTATATGGTATTCTTCTTTCTTTTGATGAGCCTCGAATTGTTTGTGGTCATCAGCAAAACCATTGATAAAGAGTGCGACTATGATACGGCTATAAAGGGGATGCAAAAAGTAAGAGTTGCTCAATTTAACAAGACATTTAGCAGATTGAATCTTTAATATGTACTTCTAATGGAAAGTCTGGTATTGGCAGGAAGAGGAGGACGAGGCATTGCCGAGTTAATAAAGCACCTTAGTCATTTGGAGACTAAAGGATGGTTATATTTGTTGTTTTCATTCGCAATCTCCATCGCTATGTTTTATGCCTTAAAGTATTTCATTCCATGGCTAATGAAAAAGGCAACAAAACGCTGTTTTCCATTCTTCTCCTGGGTTGCTATTCCAAGATACAATTTTTTGATTGCAACTACTTGTTTCCTGTTTTTCTTTTCTCTTGTCGGATATATGTCACCTATAGGAGATGATGTAATATTCTTCTTTTGTCAGGGAATGGGGTTTCTTTTGATTTTATTTGGCTTGTTTGCCAGACTTCAAAGATCTATAATGTTCAACCAAGGTGATTATTATGTGTCACGTTTTGCCCTACTTGGTATATATAAGAAATTGCCCAGAATAGGATTTAAGGCTGACGGATATCCAGACAAAGACATAATAAAGCTTTATTCAAATAATAAAAAAGTATGCAAAATTCGATGGTTATACTACACAACAGAGGGACAACGGCATATAAACGAAATGATATGTAATCTTATAAAATAATTTATCTATTATGAAACAAATTCATCATTACACAGGCTTAACCGATGCCCAGGTGCTCGAAAGCCGCGCGAAGTATGGAGCAAACGTATTGACTCCACCAGAAGAAGATTCCTTATGGGATCAGATTAAAGAAGTATGCAAACATCCCATTGCCATTACGATGGCTTGCCTGATTGTTGCCACGGCAATTCTGGCTGGTATTCTTGCTGGCAGCATGGGAACAATGATCTGGATGATGCCTGTAATTGTAGCTGTAGCTACACTGCTTATCCTCATTGTTGGCTTCTTTGGCGGTTTTGGGGATCCTCTCTTCAAGATTCTGATTACGGCATTTGTGCTGTCAATGGGTATTTCCATCTATGAGTACGAATGGCATGGAGCAGAATGGACTGTTTTCTTTGAACCGATAGGTATCATTGTTGCACTCATACTTGCAACGAGTATTGCTTATTTCTTGGAGAAGAAAAATGAAAAGACGTTCCAGAGTCTGAACCAGACGAATGACGAAGTACCTGTTAAGGTGTATCGTAATGGTCATATATGTCAGGTTCCACGTAAGGACATTGTCGTTGGAGATATTATCAAGCTTGAAACTGGTGAAGAAATCCCAGCTGACTGTGAATTGTTGGAGGCGATGAATTTAATTGTTAATGAGTCTTCACTTACGGGTGAACTACAGGCAACCAAAACTACTAATCCTGAGCAATTTGACAGCAATGCCACATATAAGTCAAATGAAATAAAAAAGGGTACAACTGTTATCGAAGGTTACTGTACGGCAGAGGTAAAGAGTGTTGGCGATAAAACAGAAAGTGGTGAGGTTTATCGTTCTTTGAATGAAGGAAATGAGGTAAAAGTTGGCTGGCTCCTGAAAGACAAAACTAACAACACAATCATTGACAAGTTCAATACAGAAGATGATGCCAATGATGCTCTTGAAGAATACCTTGGAGAACATGAAGATGCTGATGTGGTTGTAGAGCAACCGCTGATTGACAGGATGCGTGTGAGTAAGGGTAGTGAGACTCCATTGAGCAAGAAACTGAATGGACTTGCCGACTGGATTACTAATGCTAGTTATGTGCTTGCGGTCTTGATTATCATTGGACGTATCGTGTGGTATTTTGTTTCTTATGATGTCAACTTCTCATCTGGAGATTTCTGGGTTGACTTTGTCAGCTATGTGCTGAAGACTATCATGATAGCGGTTACTCTTGTAGTTGTGGCTGTTCCAGAAGGTCTGCCTATGTCCGTTACTCTGAGTCTTGCTTTCAGTATGCGGAAATTGATGAAGAGTAATACTCTGCCTCGAACGATGCATGCCTGCGAGACTATGGGAGCAGCTTCTGTTATCTGTACCGATAAAACTGGAACTTTGACCAAGAATATGATGGAGGTAACAGATGTTAAATTGGGTAACACGAATGACAAACTGCTTGCAGAGATGATAGCTGTCAACACGACCGCTAATCTTGACTTTACAAACGGAAAATCCATTAAGGTTATTGGCAATCCTACAGAAGGAGCATTGCTGCTTTGGCTGAATGGCAAAGGCATTGATTATCTTGATATTAGAGAGAATACTCCTATTGTTGACAGTCTGCCATTCTCAACAGAAAACAAATACATGGCAACTATCGTCAACTCTCCTGTTCTCGGAAAGAAGGTGGCATACATAAAGGGAGCGCCAGAAATACTTCTATCAATGTCTGATATTGATGCTAAATCCAAGTCCGAATTTGATTCAATCCTAGCAGAATATCAAAAGGGAGCAAAACGTACACTCGCTCTTGCTTATATAGAGCTTAACGAATCTGAATCAGTTATTTCTGAGGGTAAATTAAATACCAAGAAACTGAAGTTCGTTGGTGTATTTGGTATCCAAGACGATATACGCGAAGGTGTAAAAGAATCTATCGAGGAATGTATGAAGGCTGGTATTGCTGTGAAGATTGTGACAGGTGACAATCCTGGAACGGCAAAAGAAATAGGTCGCAAGATTGGCTTGTGGACAGAAACTGATAGTGACAAGAATATTATCACTGGCACAGAGATGGCTAAGTTGTCTGACAAGCAGCTTGAAGAGCGAGTCATGGACATCAAGATTATCGCTCGTGCTAGACCGATGGATAAGAAACGACTTGTTGAAGCCTTGCAGAACTTAGATCAAGTCGTAGCAGTTACAGGTGATGGTACAAACGATGCGCCCGCACTTAACAAAGCTGACGTCGGACTTGCAATGGGTAATGGTACTCAGGTGGCCAAGGATGCTTCTGACATGATTATTCAGGACAACTCATTTAGTACAATAGCCAATGCCGTGATGTGGGGTCGTTCTCTCTACAAGAACATTCAGAGATTCTTGCTATTCCAGTTGACAGTGAATGTTGCTGCATGTTTCCTTGTTCTCTTCGGTGCCTTCCTTGGAACAGAGTCACCATTAACGGTTACGCAGATGCTTTGGGTAAATCTTATCATGGATACGTTTGCTGCTATTGCTTTATCGGCTCTGCCGCCTCAGAAATCTGTTATGGATGAAAAGCCCCGTGATCCGAAAGCATTTATTCTCGACAAGTCTATGCTTCACAATATCTTTGGAGTGGGAGGATTCTTCTTCCTTATGCTTCTGGTATTGTTGATTATCTTCCAGCATACAGAGATTACAAGTATGAAGGACTTGCTGAACTTCTCGTTTGGCGAAAGAAGTCATGTTACGACATACGAACTGACGCTGCTCTTTACCATCTTCGTTATGACTCACATGGGCTATATGTTCAATGCACGTGGGTATAAGACAGGTGGCTCTGGTTGGAATCTGAAAGGATGTGATGGTTTCTTGTTGATAGCTACTGTTATCACTCTTGGACAGATAGCAATTGTGCAAGTTCCTTTCCTAAACGACTTTTTTAACGTTCAGTCTCTTCCATTTGAAGATTGGTCTTGGATATTCGTTCTTGGATTTATGGTAACTGGTGTGCGTGAGTTAAAACATTTGATTTTCAAATAAGTAACATTCTGGAGAGATGGTCTTATGGATCATCTCTCCAATAATACCATTAAATGAAGAGAATCTATCTTATCCTTGCAGCCCTGATGCTGTTGTGTCTGGCTCCGATGCCGTATGGGTATTTCCATCTGGTGCGGTTTGTGGCGATGGTGGTGTTTGGCATCATGGCGTATCGGTATTACCAGATAAACAAGGTGGCAGCATCGTGTGTGTTTGGCGTGCTGGCTTTGCTATTTCAACCGATATACAAGATTGCACTGGGGAGGACGGTGTGGAATGTGGTGGATGTTGTGGTGGCTGTGTTGCTGATAGCCCTGTTCGTGATGGAGAAGCGGATAGAAAGGAAGACTACTGTGCGCTTGCAGCCGCTGCCTCCCGATGACCATCCGAAATTGGAGGATAACGCAGTAGAATTTTCGCTGAACGGGAGGTTGGACCCCAAGGAGTTGGTGTATGTGGCCAGCGAGGAAGACAAGGCTCTGACGGACCTGTTTGAGACGAGACCGGAGGTGCTGGAGGGCTGGGGGCAGATGATAGGATTCCACATTGTCTATCTGCCGCTGCTCATCAAGAGGCTGAGAGACAAGCGGGTGCTGCAATACAGGGCACCGTATCTAAGTGATGCAGAGTTGAAGGACATACCCATTGGGAATGACTTTCTGCTGCAATATCTAGAGAACCCTTCAGACAAGGAAAAGATAAAACAAGGATTCATTCGGACTGAGGATATACACCGAGGGAGCGACGGAAAAGATAAAGCCACAAATCGTTTCTATCCATTGTCATCGAAGAGTGGAGAGCCTTTGGCTGACCAACTCCATAGGATAGGTAAGCAAATTGCGATAGAAAAAGAACGGCATGACAGACTTCTGGAAAGCTCGACTCAAAGTTATGATGAATGGGGAGATGCCGAATGCGATTCTGCCAATTTTGCTGATGATAACTTTAGCCCAGAGGAGCAAGAAGAAACCATTAACGAACTGATGGAGGAAGTGCGAGAGCGAATCGGCAAGTTGCGCCAGCGTGGTATTGCAGAATATCTTTTGGAACAGTTGATTCACCCAGACAACCGCCTAAGCCGTCTTTTTATTACAAAGGATTGGCGTATCCTTCTCCCTGACTATAACAATATGGAGATTAAGATGGAACCACTGGTAAAGGCTGTCTATTTGTTGTTCCTTCGTCATCCAGAGGGGATAACATTCAAGCAGTTGCCAGACTATCGGGAAGAACTAACGAGAATCTATAATCAGTTAAAGCCATCAGGATTGACAGACAGAGCAATACAGAGTATAGAGGATGTGACAAATCCCATGCTCAACTCTATCAATGAGAAGTGCGCCCGCATAAGAGCCGCCTTTGTCGGGCAGTTTGATGAATATATGGCGAAAAGCTACTATATAGATGGACTACGTGGAGAGGCTAAGAAGATAGCATTGCCAAGAAATCTTGTGACTTGGGAGTAAAATTATACTTTCACAAGGCTTGTGACAAAACAAATATCTCCATTTGAGAATAATTTCGTACCTTTGCAGTCGATATGTACACAATAAAGGAAATATGTAGCGGGGCATCTATGATGGTGCGGAGCGTGTTGGGCAGGAAACGGGAGTATCGTATCCAGTTCAACAAGGAAAAGAATGGTTGTTGGTATGTGGACTTTCCCCACTGGCCTTTCTCTCATGACAACTTGGCTATGGTTTCTGGGGCAGACAAGATGTTGGAACTGCTTTCGAATGGTAATCTGTTCGTGAAAGTGAGTGTGATTCCTGCAACAAAGCATGAAAAGCATAAAGGATATATCGAACTGGAGCAAACGGAGCATTCTCTTTTTGGCGGTAGTACCTATCAAGTGAAGTATGAGCCATTCACAAAGCGGTATAAGCGAGACTCATTGTGGATATGTCCTGTTACGCTCTTTGTGTTGGGGCACTATCCCAAGTTCATATACATTAAGAGTCTGTAATATATGAAGAAGTTTATATTTGGCTTTGTCGCTCTTATTCTCATTGGGATTGTTGTCATGTCCCTTCCCAAACAAGGAAATAAGGATGGTAAGCAAAAGGCGTTTACCGTAGAAGACAGTGTTGATGACGATAACTGGTTCTATAATGGTTCAGGTTTGGCGAGGTAGTCAATGATACAATAGGACTGCTAAAGACCAATGTCATCAAGGATAGAGGTATGAGGGCAGCAGCGGAACAGTACGTTAAGACGCTTGTGAGCATCTTGCCAAG
>Ga0256404_1002432_pt1 | contig 41183 bp, 18 predicted proteins | sample RumenRJG_01DNA_FD_185990 | JGI IMG/M metagenome (GOLD analysis project Ga0256404, IMG submission 185990) | Bovine rumen microbial communities from Lethbridge, Alberta, Canada - RJG_01 | ecosystem: Host-associated > Mammals > Digestive system > Stomach > Rumen | place: Canada: Alberta | collected... | reverse complement strand
TCTTATTAAGAGAAGAAGTTTCTGAATTAGTAGGCAATACTGTCAAAAGGACATATAAACCTTTAGTAGAAGGCTTGCCACAAATTTTTACTGTTCATAAGGGCGAAGAAGTGGAAATTACAGCAGATCAATTTATACAATTATATAAATTGGGTTTTGTTGATGGACCACGTGAACTGAATGCTAAAAGAAATGAATTTTATGCTGTTGGCACTCAATCAGGCGTTGACCCAAAAGACCATAGGTCTGCAGAATCCTTATCTCACCTTTATGAAGATAAATTAATTAGAATTAGATAGAATGATAGTTGATATCAATTATATCAAAAATGTGTTAGATATAGATATTGAAGATTCAAAAATTCAATATCTATTACATCATTATTTTGAAAAAATATGTGAAGAAATTAATGTTATCACAACTTTAGATGAGCAAGAATTATCTGATATTGCATTGACATCTAATGAAATGCAACAATTAGGTTATAATGATACATCATTATTTCAAGATACCATTATTTATGGCATCGCTTGTCATTTAAATAATATAGGCATATCTACCATTAATATGCCATATATACTATACCAACAATATATTTCTATCCTTGATTTAACTACTCTTTCTATGGAAAATGGCGAATATGTTATTACTTTTTGTGACTTATATCAATATTGCCTTGGTGAATTGAAAGCATATCTTAATGATACATCCCAGACAGGATATCTTCGACGATTACTTAATTTAGATCCTAATGTTGTTAGCGATCAGGAAATCGAATTTTTAATTGAACATTATACTAAATATTTATCCGAACTTGTACCAAATGCTGATCCAGAATCAGTATATTTCAAACAAGCTTTATACATGCAAATAGCATGTCATATTTACCGAACAAATCCAACAGCTATTATTTCACCTTCTGAATATCGTGTAGATGAAGTAAGTGAAGTATTTAGTTTGGCTTTTGATAAATTTGGTAATACATGGTGTGATTTAGCAGAAGAAGCATTAGCAGATCTTAAAAAAAGATCATATAAAAATTATGGCTTAAAAGTATTTGACAGACCAGGTGCAAGAACTAAATATCAAAAATGGGGTCCAACAGGATGAGTTTTGAAACACTTACTCGAATACTTCATCGACCAAATGAAAAATATATTTTACAATATAAAAAGCAATATACCGAAGAAATATATCCCCAAAGAATATTAAAAGATGAAGTGGGTAATATCATTACTAAAGATGAAGTTGGCAATATAAAAGAAGAATGGATCGATTTAAAAGAATTGACTGGTGTTATACAACATAGACAGCGTGAAGATATATCTAATGCAGGTCAAGAATCAAAAACAAGATATGGTAGACAAGGTTATTATGGATATTTTGTTTCAAATTTTGAACTTGAAACTGATAAATTAGCAAATTATAGAATTAAATTTGTTCGTGATTACGAAATAATATATTTTAGAATTATGGAGTATGATCCGAATAATTATCTTCGTAGCAAACAACATCATATTGTTTTAGGACTAATAGAAGATAAAAAATATTTTGGTAGACAAGAATGACATTTGAATGTACATTAAATGTTAGTGGCATATCACCACAAGTAAGTGCAAAAGCATTTATTAATTCATATCAAGAAACATCAAAAGTTCAACATTATGAAAAATATCATAATGAACTTGAACAATATTATCAAAACAAAATTAATAATAATATTGGTCGATATGGATTAGATATGGATAGTAATCAATTTTCCATTCAATTTGATGGCAATCAAATTAATTTTATTAGTGAAGGCTATAGTGCTATTCAATATGAATATGGATATGATGACTATGCACCTAAACGTTTTATGCAGTCAGCAGTTACCGAAGTTACAAATAAAATTGCTAATTATATGATATCAGATGCAATTAATATTTATCAACGTCAAGCAAGATAATATGAGATCTAAAAATAAATTAATTTATCTAATACGACAAATTATTGGCGATGAAGAAGCATCAGGTTTTTATACCAAAGTGGTGAATAATAACGAACTTTATAAAGTTCCAAATTACTTATTCAAAGATGCTCCAGCGGAATATCCCGAAGTGCGTATTTCACCTTTTGTAGAAGATGTTGAAGTAACACATGGACGACGTTTTGATTGTTTGCGTAATAGATTAATTAAACAACGTTATTATAAGGCAATTTTTCAAGTTGATATATATGCAACTACTGTTCAAATGGTGAATAATATATACGATGCAATATATGAAAGAATTGACTTATTTAATGACTATGATGTTATTGTATATGGATATAATAGAAGCTTTAGGAAAATAAATGAAAATGAATATTATACTCGTATATACAATACAAGAAACTTTAATATTTTTAGAATACTTATTAACAATAATATTATCAGACGAGTTGATAATGTTAATAAGATACAAAATAATACTTATATGATTACCGAGGATGGATTATATATTCAAACAACATTACCAATCCATAAAATTCGCATATTTCATATATTAAATGGATTGACTTTTTCTAATGGCAAAATAGCATATAGTGAAAATATTTTGCAACTAGATGTTCAAAATAAAAAAATGTTAAGTGAATTAGAAAAAAATAATGTTGAAAGAATTACTTTTGATTTAAGCATTTTCTATAATATGCATCAAGATCGTAACCCTGGACCTATTTTAGAAGATGTAGATATAATAAGTGATTAATATGGCAGAAAAAAAAGAAGAAACTAAAACAAAAATTTCTACTAAACCTATTGCGAAAAAAATAAAAAAAAAAGTTGAGCCAAAATCTGAACCAAAAAAAGCTGAACAACAATTTTTTGCAGCAGATTTAGCAGAAAGAATGGGCATTCGTAGTTTTGACTTTTTCTTAATCAAACGTCAAGCAGAAATTACAGACAGTACACCAATTACAATGTCCAAGATGAAAGAATTATATGATAAAATTATAGAAGGTAGATAAAATGCCTGCAGGCGTCCCATACGTACACTGGAAGATAAATGATGAAGTAAATTTAGCAGAAATAGATCCAGCATATCTTTGGGGTACAGTTATTGAAACTAACAAAGGACCTCTTGATACACCTGTATTTATTACTAATGCTACACAAGGTAAGAAAATTTTTAATTTTAATTTTGAACCATTTTTTGCAAATGGTGGACAATCTTTAGTTGTAATGAGAGCATATGCAACTGATGGTACTTTTGGACCATCTTATAGTACTTTTGATTTCTTACTTGATCAAAAATTCTCTTACATTTATGTTGATTATGATTATTACAATGAAGGTGATGAATATCCAAAAGCAACCATTAAATTAGCAACAACAGCAGAAGAAGAAACCGCTGTTGAACGTCCAGCGGTTGATCCTGAAGGAACTGAATTTAATGTAGCATTTTTCCAAGGTAGATGGAGATTATGCGATGAAAATGGAGAAATTAATTATTACTACAAAGATGGTAAGAACACCATTCAACAAGCAGTAAAACTTGTAGACACTGCTATTACACCTAATAAAGTTGGATATTTCCCAGCTGGTACAGTTGCTTATGATGATGAAACTGTATTATCTCAAGCTGTATTATTTACAAAAGCATATAATGAAAGTGATGTCACTAGAATTATTGTTGCTAAAGAATCAACCATTGATGCCGATACAGCAGTAGCTAATATTACAGCAAAATATCCTGGTGATTATGAAATTCCTGTATCTGTACAAAAAGATATTAGACAAGGATACAGAGTATCTATCAAAGAATCAGATGATTACACTATTATGCTTGCAGGTGCAACAACTTTAAGTTACATTACTTCTAGAATCAATGAAAGAGCAGAAAATGTTTATGCTAAATTAACTGATGAAGGAAAAAATCTTGAAAAAGTATTTAACCAAAGTTTACAATTACCACCTTTAGCTACTCCAGGTGATGTAGCAAGTGGATATGCTGATCCTAGTGACCTTACTGCATATACTGCTCATGCACAAACATATTCCTTGCCAATTGGAACAATTTTCCAAAAAGTTAAACAAGATGGTAACAAATATGTACTTGACGAAGATGGATATACTTTTGAATTACAACAAACTGTTACATATTTAGCTGATGGTTCTAATGGTCCATGGGATAATGTAGCATTTAGATTACCAGCAGATAAAATATTAAATGCTCACCGAGATGCTTTAGATCACTTAGCTAATGTTAGATTAGCTGGTATCTTTTGTATGTATGGTGAAGATGATTTAATTAATGTTTATGCTAACCATGTAAGTACAACAGAACCACAAGGAATGAACTCTAGTGAAGTATGCAAATGGAGAGCATTAATTGTCGGTGCAAACGAAAAAGATAGAATTAGTGATAACCCAATGGACCCTGGCTTTAACTTATGTGATAAAGCTATTGCTCTTGACAGTTCAGATATTTTATTCCTCGGTCAAGGATTAATTGATGATGGATATATACCAGAAACTGGTGTAACCGCACAAGACTTTGATAGTGCAGCATTACCAGGTCAATTATTACCATATCAATGTACTCAATATATTGCAGGGTTAAGAAGTAAATTATCTTATGAAGAATCTATTTTTGGTGGACAAGGTAGAAAACGTATAAGAGGTGTAGGTAATTTAGAGATTGCACCATTATTTGATGGTGAAAGTAAATTGTTATGGCAACCACAAAGTTACATCAAGCTTAATGAAGCTGGTGTATTAACATTTACAAAAGATTATGGACACATTTCTTTACTTGATGGCGTAACTACTAGACAATCTCCATTAGAAGAAGATGAAGAAGGTGTACAAAATATCGTAAGATATGCAAAACATGCAGTACATGAAGTCTTACAAGGATATATTGGTAGAAACATTAGTGGTGACTTACAAAGTGCTATGCAATCTGCTGTACAAACTGTTTTAAGTAATATGGCAGCTCATGATGGTTCTCTTGTTGAATTACCAAATGATGGTTTTAGTGCTTATGAAGTAGATGTTATTTTAACACCAAAAACTAATGCTCAACAAGTATTAGCTAAGGCATATGTATATCTTAAGATTACTCCTATTCATGCATTAAGACAAATTGAAGTAGAATTAACAGTACAATAAATAAGGTGATAAGATGGCTGATGAAGTACAACCAATAAACTTTTTTGAAACAGGATATATTATGATTAAAGATAAAAGATATGAAATAGAAGAAATTTCTATCAACCAATCTCGTGATCTTAATCCATATCATGTTGCATCCCAAAGAGATCCAATTGCACAAAGACCAGGAAGAAACAAAATTGATTTCTCCTTTAAAAGAGCATTTGGAGATACAGTATTTGCAAGAATGTACCAATCAAATTGTGTTTTTACAATGCTTTTATTTACTAATGACCAAACTAGTAATAATGGTACTGGTACTAAATTATTAGAATTAAGAGGATGTAGATTATCTCAAGACAATATTGGACCAATTAATGGTGGAGATATTGTATCAGAAGATATTCAAGGATCTGCAACTCAAATTGTTTATGATTTCTGTCAAATTGCAAATGACATAGAAGAAGAATGTACTATGAAATGTGCGCCTCAAGATAAAAGTTCTAATAGTACCACTATTGATTTAAGCCGCATTGCAGCACAATAATTCTTCCGGCGAATTAATTTATCCTAACCAGTCAACTTTATAGTTGGCTGGTTTTTTTTTGGATTATTTTTACACTTTATATACTATAGAATACTATTTTTAAATATAATATATATTATTTGAGGTTATATTATGGCAAAAGAACAAAAAGTTTTTGGAGCAGAAGCAAAAGAAGCTCCAAAGAAAAACGAGGAAAAAGTACAAGATGAAGGAGTAAAAGAGATTACTGCGACATCTGGTGAAGAATTGTTACAAGAATTAATTGCAGAATCTAAAAAGAAATCTAGCAATAAAAAGAAGAAAAAGCTTGAAGAATATAAAGCAGTAATGGCAACCAAAGAAAAACTATTTTCAAGACTTGGTAAAACTATTGATGTACCAATCATTATTAGTGATGATGAATTAATGGTATTTAAAGTAAAAAGGTTGTCTGAAGCAGAAAACTCCGAGATTCTTGATCGTTCTTTAGCAATAAAAGACATTCAAGACATGACTGAAGAAGAACTTGAAGAATCAAACAATTATAATTATAGACTGCTTGAAAAAGTAGTAGTTGAACCACACTTAACACAGGAAGAATGGAGGTTAAATGTTGATACTGCAATGGTACAAAGAATTGTACAAAAAGTAATGCAAGTATTAACAAATATTGATGATTCTAGAATCTTTGATGAATTTCAAAGATAGTATAGATAAATCAGGAGAAATGCAATTAGAATTTTTGCTTTGTCAAATGTTAGGACGAACACCTGCCGAAATACGTGAATTAGAACGTCAAGGATTATTAACATTTGAACAAAAATGTTTTTTGCAGGCAGGAATTCTATGGTCATTAGAAAAAGGGATTGTGGGATGTCCATTTAGGTAACAGTCATTTCGCTACTTTAAGGGAGCTATATAGTTAGCTCCCTTTTTTTTTAGACATAAAACCCCAACAGAGAGATAAATATGCCAGCGCAAGGTTCAGTAACAAATACAACAGGTTACGTTAATTATGTATATAATATTAGTGCAAGAGGAACATCACAAGTTGCATCACAATTAATGGGCTTATCAGGGATAGCAGGTAACATTCTCGGTCAATTAGCTTTCCAAACAAGTTCATACCTAACCAGTACAGAAGGATCATTATTAAGTTTAGGTGTAGTTGCAAGCGCAAGCTTATCAAAAGCGACAGAATTTGCAATGAAATTCAATCAAGAAATGGAAACAGTGCATGCTATATCTGGTAAGACAGTCACCACTTTAGCGGATGATGCAATGAGAATGTCCAATAAGTTTGGTGTGGCATTAGGTGATATGACAACAGGATTGGAAGCGTTAGCAAGAGCAGGTGTATCTACAGGCAATATGACTGCTATTTTGGAACAAGCTATGGGGTTATCAAAATTAGAAGGACTAACACTTGAACAATCCATTAATGATTTGATCTCAACAACAAACTTATTAGATACCAAAGGTCTTGACCTTGAATCACCAGAATATGCAGAAGCTGTCAAATATCAAACACAAAAGATTACAGCCACATCAGAAGCGGCACCAATCAATGCTACAAACATTATTCATACCCTTGAGCATGTAGGTGGTTATGCAAGTTCCACTAATATTGATCAAGATGATTTATATGCAGTTATTGCCCAATTAGGTTCAAAGGGTACTAAAGGGGATATGGCAGGTACTTCATTAAGAGCATTTATATCTGCTGGACAAAAAGATACGGCACAAAGAGCATTAGCAAGAATAGGATTAAGCGTTGAAGATTTATGGAAAGATGATGAAACCATTATGTCCATTAGTGATATGAAAGACGTGCTTGATGAAGCGATGGAATCACGTGGATATACACAACAAGAAAAACTTGAATTTTACTCTGATTTTGCAGGTTACAAACAAGCGAACCAAATTATGAAGATTGATACAACTTCTGTTCGTGAATTTAAAGATAAGATTGATCGTTCATGGGATACAAGTAAAAAAATGGAAACAGTATTGAACACTGCACAAACTAATCTTCAAAGTTTAATGCAAACAGGGATCAACTTTTTAACTAAAGTTGGTGAACCATTTTTACCAATCATTAGTACTATTTCTAAAGTTTTAAAGACAATGATTGATGTTGTAGGTGCTATTCCATTTTCAAACTGGGTTGTAGCAGGTGGATTAGCATTAGTAAGTATAAAATCTATTTCAACTATTTTAAACAAAATTTTACCTTCAATTTTAGCACATAAAGAATCTGCTTTAAGTATTAAAAACTTTTGGGCAGATACAAAAGACTCTGTACAAGAAACTTTTGATATTATTTCTCATCATAATGATTATCAAATATTACGTAAAAAGCAAATTAATAATGAAGTTAATCGTATTACTGATAATGATAAAGTATTTTCTTGGCAGAAACGTGGTTTTAATGTTAAAAATTTAGATGATATTCTTGTTTTAGAAGCCCGTATTGGTCAAAAAAATTCTACTAATATGTATCGTCAAGATAAAAAAGAACGTTTAAATAAACTTTATTTTGATCCCAAATGGTTTGGACAACAACAAGAAAAAAGAAATGAAAGACAAAGTGATAATGATACATTAACTGTTATTAAAGATATTAGAGAGATTTTAAAAAATGCTTTTGGTGATGGTACTGGTGCAAATGTTGATACATCACTGACTAAAAAAATTGATGACTTATCTGGTAGCATATCAGCATTAACCCATGTGCATCAAGGATCTTTAGAAGCAGTAAATTCAACAATTGAAAATACTTATGCTTTATTGAATGGCACAAAACAGTCTACTCAAGGTAGTAGTATGTCTTTTGATTTGCCAGGTATTAAAGAGATGATAAATCTTTTAAAGGAAAGTAATACTATTGTTAGTGATATTGATTTGTCTTCATTAGATAGTATAGATGAAAATATTAGTCATATTTTAGACACAGTAATTACTTTAACAAATTTTATTGCCAAAGACAATAAAGTTAGTCGTAACAAATTTGTAGGTAGACAAGAGAAAGCACGGGCTTTAACCGGATTTGGTTCTTTAGTGGATCAGGGCAATGCTTATGCACAACGTGTAGAAACTACTGCACGAACAAAACGTGTTGAAAAGGAAGAAGCTGAACGTATTTTAAATCAAGGTCTTTTTGATATTGATAAGTTTCTTGAAAAGAATCTTGATACTTTGGTAAAAGCATGGACTAAAAAAGGTATTGACAGAAGGAAATTTGATAAGTTAGATTTTGATTTTGGTTTTGATACTTCTACTTTTGAAGGACAAGAAATGGAACGTATTGTTCGTGGTATGCTTCTTGATGCTTTTAAAAGTTATAATATTGGTATGCGTACACGTTTAACAGGTTTGTCAAATGAAGCTTTAATAGGTGATATACGTAATCGTGTAAGATTACGTCAAAATAGTTATAATGGTACTGGCACACGAAATACTGCAGTTGGTAATTATGTAGAAACAATATTACCAAATCAAATTCAACATGATAATCCACAAGGATTTTATGCACCGGGAAAAGGGAAAGAAAAGAAAACAACAGAAGTTATATATGTTGATGATCAAGGTAATGTTTTAAAAGATGAATATGGTAATGTTCGTAAGGAAAGAGTACCTGTTATGGAAGCACATCAAGGTATTGGTTATGAGTATGAACCAAAATCAGGAGCAAGAGTAACATCAGAAAAAGATGTCAAAGTTAAAGGTGTTACATATAGACGTCAAAAGATAAGTGATAAACCAGGTAGATGGGTAGATCTTTCACGACCTGGTGAAATTCCAAGTCTTGCATATGGATTAAGTAATACTATTAAAGAAAATGCTGATACCGGCAAACGATTGACTCAAGCTGATATATTAAAACAACGTAAAAATTTATTTAAAGATAGTTTTCGTATTGCAACAACAATAGATGATAGAAAAAATCGTGAAGTTGAAAATTTTACCGGTGATGAAATTAATACCTTGTTTAGTTATATGAGCGATGAATTGTCCGTAGATTTTGTTAAATTATTAGCTGGTAAAAGTTATGAAGATATGAAACCATCAGAAGTTAAAGACTTTAAAAAACGATTAAAAGATGAATTTGATGGTACATTAAAATTAGGTAAAAATGGTACATTAAAATTAGGTAGCGGTATTAGCAATCAGCAAAGAGGTATGAATACTTTACTTCAAGCAATAGAAAGTGATAGTTCTCAACAACATATTAAAAATAATCTTACTAATTTTGTCACAAAACAGAAATATGGTGTATGGACTGAATTAGAAAATCGTACACAAAAAGCATCAATGAATAAATTAAGTATTCCGCAACTAAAAGCTATAGCAATGTTAGGTGGTACTGACCTTACTGATGCTTATGAAAAAAATAAAGATGGTTCATTAGGTCAATTAGATAAAAGTAAAGCTATTGAATTATTAGGCGATAGTTATGGACAAGTGCCATTTGAATTGATGGAAGATTTTCGTGCTAATCCATCAGCAATTGAACAATATTCAAAATCTGATACTTATGCTTATGCACGAAAATTAGAAACTTTATATTCTGCACCATTTGCACGTGTATTTACAAAAGGTGGTTTAACTGGAAAATTAAAGAAAGAATTTGAAGACACTTTTAATATTTCAGGTGATAGTGATTGGGAAAAGATGGCTAATTTTATTATGACTGCTAATGGTGAAACTTTAGCCGAAGCTGATAAATGGGTAGCTCAAAAATTAAAATTACCAAGCTTTGACAATACTGTCAAATATAGTCCTGAAGGTTATTTAAAATATAATTCACATAGTATGTTAGATCGTAATGCTGATCCGAATTATGTTACTGCTGTAGCTAATGTTGGACAGGATGGTATTCATGGTATTAGGGGTAATTTTGCGTCAATTGTAAGTATGATTATGGAATTAGCCTTCAATGAAGCATCTGATGAAATTAAGAAGGCAAATACAACAACACCTAATTGGTTAAGCGATAAAAGATGGCAAATGTTAAATGATCCGGTTAATCCTAATCGTAAATATAAGAATTTGGAAGAAACAAAAGATTATGGTCTTCGTAAGAAGAATATGGATGCTCATCGTTTTGATACTCGTTATAGTGGTACTATTGGTGATGAAAATGTTGATAATGAAAAGTTAGTTGTGTCTGAACCTAAATCATATAATCCACAAACTTCTATGACAATGATTCCGCGTGCAATGGCACTTCTACGAAAGAGTATTGATTTTAATTGGTCATTTTCAGATGATTATATAAAATATTTAGCAGACCTTTTTGATACTGGTCAGATTGATAACGATACATTGATGGATATTATACGTGATAAAAGTATGCAAAATATTATTTTTGATATTATTACTGCGGATAGTGATTGGGGTGCATTAGATGGTCTTTTGCTTTTAGATAATATGTGGGATTTTGGAGCAGATTTTAAGAAAAAAGTGAACGAGTCTAAAAGAATACGTCGCGAACAACATTATAATAATATTGATCCTTTTGAGAAAGAACATATAAAAATGAGTGGATGGAGTAAAGAGAAACGTGCAATGTATTTACTTGACCCTGGGAAACGTAAAGCTAGTGCAGTGCCGGCTGTGGATTCAGGCGTGCAAGCAGGTGGTCGTGCGGAGTATGAACCAATGCCAACACTTGTTGATGATAATGGTGAGCAGGTAATTGCTGGCGGTATTTTTATGCGTAGACCGACTCATGGTCGTGATTTTCATCGTAGTGTTAAGACAGAACCTTTTGTTACTAATACTATTTTAAATGATGAACAAAAGGGAGCAATACAAACAGAATTCGACAAACAAAGAAAGAAAGCAGAAGAAGATGCAATGGAATTTAATAGCGCATACCGCGATGTTTGGAATATTAGAAATGTTGTTCTTGATAAATTTTATGGAATTAAAGCATCAGGTAATTATAACCCTGGTGTTTGGGATTTTGATAGTTTTATAGAAGTTCTTGAAGAAGGTCCAATAGAATCTGTTTTTCGTGCCTTACAACAGCAGAGTGCTACTTTGCCATATAGTATGCAAAATGGAGCTTTAAATGACGATGATGACGATGTTGAAGATTTCTATCATTATATAATGAATCTTGGACATGATATGAAATATATGAAGAATGTAACTGATTTTAATATATCTGGACAAAAACATTATAAAGAAACAGAGGGAATAAGGCTTCTTAAGGCACGAAATGAAGAACTTCAAAAAACATTAAAAGAAGGAAGTCCTGAAGAACAATTAGAAGCAAAAAAAGAGTTGGCAATTAATCAAGGTAAAATTAAAATATGGGAAGGTGAAACTAACAATTTTAACCTTCCTAAGCTGCCTGAAGAACTTCCGCCAGAAATGAGACAAGATGCTCACGATAAGATAGAAAAAGAATTTTGGAGTTTCACGAAATTAAGGAGAACAGCTAATTATTTATCTTCTGAACCACTCAAAAACTTTACATCACCAACACAAACTCAAGATATACAAGCGATGATTAACCTTGTGAATAATACTATGGGTATGAATTTAAAATATGATGATGTGGTATCTGCTGTAACAGAAATTAAAGAACAATATGAAGAAGAGTTTAAAGAGATAAATAATCAAAAGTTTTTTGCCGCAACACAAGGAATTAGGAGTGGGCAAGGTGCAAATACATTAGAGGCACAACGATTAGATCAAAAATTAACACAGATGCGTAGTGCAATTGCTTCAGAATCTCCTTTGAAAGCTATTGGATTGATGTTATATGACGCAGAACAAACTCAACAAGGTGCAGAGATTCTTGTTGATGGATTAATAGATCGTTTACAAACAGACATTGACACTATGAAAAAAGAGATAGCAAATCAAGAGTGGAGAGAGAATAATCCTCATAAAATAAAAAACACAAAACGTAGGATATCTGAGTATAAAAAATATCGTAGGATGCTTAAAGAAACTAGAAAATATAACAATAATGTTGATGGTATTTTAGCAACCTTACAGTTAGAAGCTAATGAATTACAAAAAGGAATGGAAGAACTTGAGAGTATTGAGCGTACTAATCCTGTAACAGGTGAAAAAGAAAAAGTTATTAATCCAAAAAAGCTTAGAAAAAAATCATTTTCTAGAAATTTTTTAGATGGAATAGAAGGCGATTGGAAATTTAAGCAAATGGATTTAGATGATATTAATTTTTTAATTGAACAAATAAGCACCATAGCTGACAATAGATCTAATTCAGCCTATGTTGATAGACATGTTCAAAAAGCAATACAAAATGAAGTGGCACCGCAAGTAAAATATGATGAAGTAGCAACTGCTTTCTTACGTAACGATCAAGGTGTTTATTCTGATGTTGTAAGTAATACTTTAGAGATGAATCGTAATAAAAAAGCATGGGGTTATCAATTAAATGATTTACGTACTAATTTAGCATTTGATTATGGTCTTAGTGAATATGATATTCATGCACCTGCATTAACAGAACAACAACAGCAACGTGTTGACGAAATTTTTAATCAACAAGATTTTGTTGGAATACAAGAATATATTGCTGAACACGGTCAAAAAGCATTTAAAGATATGCGTAAGGAAATGTTGATTAAGTTTGCTTATCAGGATCGTCATACAGGTGAATGGAGAGAATATGCACCATTTATGAAAACCATGGATGAAGTTAAAGAATTGTATGGTGATTATGATGATAATACAATGGAATTATTAGGGAACGGTATGGTATTGGATTTCAATACACTGCATCGTACCCATGCGGAAATAGCTGAACAAGTGCAATTAGAAGATGTTTTAAAGTCAATTAATAATATGGAGGAAGCTAAAAAGGTTGTGTACAAACAAGTTGCAGTGGCAGCTGATTTAAACGATATTAAATTAGTAATTGATGAATCTGGTGAAGTTATACAAAAGATTGGTCAACAATTGGAAGAAGGGGAACAGGAATTGGAAAGCGCAAAGGATGCGCTACAAAGAGTGCCATCATACTTGAGGGATCAAATTTTAACTGGTAATGACAATTTTGGAGAAGCGCGTAATGCATCTACTGACACTATTAATGATGTTGTTAATAATGGTCAAATGCAAAACATCATAGAACAGCACCAACGTGAGATACCAGATTTGTATGAAGAATTACGTAAACGTGGTGACTTTAAAGAAATGTTGGAAGGAGTTTATCAAGTGAATAAAGAACTTTATCAACAATTAATTAATTATGGTTTGTCACGTGAAGAAGACGTTAAAGAAGGATTGGCTAAATATGATTTATTAAAAGAGATGAGTAAAAAAAATCCAATAAAAGCCGCAGATTTTATTTTAACCAAGCATGATGTTTTGGCTGATGCCATGACTTTTAAAGAAGAACAATTAATAAGTGATAAAGAAATGGCAAAGCACTCTGAAGTTCTTCGTGGTGGTACATCTGATGCAAATTCTATGGCAGAGTTAAGAAAAGAAGCAGAACGTAATGCAACGATGTATGGAGGAGATGTTCTCAACCCAGAAGAATATTCTGGTACGACAGAAGAGAATATAGATGTGTTTGATTTTGAGAACCTTGATACTTCTTTTGTAGGAGATTATGTAGATAAAAAATTTGAACATTTAGAACAAACTACTATCACTCCTGATAATTATATAATTGGTCAACAAATTGGTGCAAATGTATATCAAGACAATAGAGTATCAGAATATGAAAATAAAACTCAAGAATATATTGATATGATTAAACGAAATTTGGAATCACAAGGTTATGCAAGTAAACAAATAGATCAAATTATAGATGAAATACAATCTCTCTTTGAAGGTGAAGATAATGTTACAAATAAAAAAGAAGATGTTAGACAAACAAAACGTAACTTACGTAAACTTATCTTTAAAAGAGAAGCATTAATAATGAATTTACTTGGAGAAGAAGGGGCAAATGAATTTTTTGATTTTAAAACACGTGAAGCAACTCCAGACGATATTGATGCATTTAATGCACAAAAAAGTAAATATTTAAATAAAGAAGATCTTGCGTTTATTAATAATCGTTTTAAAATTAGTAGTGATGCAGGCACTGCTAAAGATAGGAGCAGGGATGTTAAAAGACAATTAAAGCGTCGTGGATTGTGGAATGAAGCTATGGGTAGTTTACGTAGGAATAAGTATGGTGATATTTATGAAATGAATCTTGACCAATTGTTAGCACATATTAATGCTATTGATAAAAAAATCAATGATACATTTGATTTTAATGATGTAGATATCAAAAAATTAGGTGCAGAGTCCGATATGATTAATACTATGAAAGATATTAATGGTGGTTTTAATCATTTAGACAAATTAGAGCGTAATAAAACAAAAGCACAAGATATGAAAAATAATGTTTTGGATGAACAGGCTTATAAGGATGCTATGATTGCTAATATGCCTGAAGCTTTTGATCAAGAGGAAGTAATTAATGCTGTTAACAGGCAAAAAGAAAGAGAATTAGAAAAAGAACGTAAACGTAAAGAGGCAGAAGAAGCTGCATATAGAGCATCTTTAAGTGGTGTACAATATACTGATGCATATGTTGATGCACCGCATAATAAGGATATAAGATATTATCAAGGTAACCCATTGTATCAAAGCATAAATGAATTCTTTGACCAAAAGAGTTATGATGAGGCAAAAAAACAATTTTATGAGAATCCAAATCAACGTACTTTTGCACGTTATGCACGTATGAAAGAGCAGAATCCATATGATAATATAGATAATGTCATATTTGATGAATTTGCTAAACAGGAATATGAAAGTGTAAAAACTGCTTTTTATATGAATCCAAATTTTGAAACTTTTGATGCCTTAAATGCTATGGGATCAAGTAATGTATATGGCAAATACTTCCAAGATGATGTTCATTATAATGATACATATTTACGTATTGCTGACGAAGCATTTCAACGTGATTTACAGGCAAAGCAAGAAAGACAAAGAATTCAAAATATAAAAGATTATTATAAAGACAATATTACTATGAAGGAAGCAAATGGTGTTCAGTATGCAGAATCTAATTGGTTAAATGAAATGTGGCAAGGAGCTCAATATTCAGCTTCACAAGGAGTGGGAGCGCCTAATGAATTTGACCAACAAGTAGCTACAATTAAAAATAAATGGAATAGATTCTTAATTGATACTTTTGCACAGTTTAGTGATGTAGATTTAGCAAAGAATGAAGATATTGTTCATTATACAGATAAATTTAATCAAACATTAGATAGTACAATTGATACATTAGGTAATTGGGCATATGTGCTTGATGATCTAGGTACTATATTCCCACCTTTAAAAGTGGGGCTTTTAGGATTGCAAACAGTGATTGAAGGTATTACTAAAGTTAAAGATATCAATACTAGATTGCAAGACTTTATGAAAATGGGAATAGATTTAAAGAATGGTAAAGTTATTGAAAATTTCCTTCCTGGTGGCGATGAATTAACCGATAGTACTCTTTTAGGTCAATTCATTATTGGCAGTTCAGATATATTGGCAAAGGCAATGGAAAAAGTTGGCAGTCTTTTAATGAGGTTTGGACCTTATTTGGCAGCTATAGGAGCAAGTTTGTTTGTAGTCAAACAAGGTCTTGACTGGTCATACCAATCACATCAAAAATGGTTGAAGTCATTAGAAGAAGAGCAAAAAGAGAAACGTTCAAAATCAACATCATTGCAAAAAACAGCAGAAGATGCTAAAAATTTAGCGGAAAAAAATCGTGCACCAAGACAGCAAGATGCACGTGATCGTAATTACATATTAGCGCAACAAAGATTAGATAATGCCAATATGACACGTGCATTTGGTGCTATGCAATTATCAAGGGCAAGAAACGACACTTTATGGGGAGAATATGGAATATCTGCAGGATTAAATAAATTACAAGGTAAATATGAATCTACTGCAGACGAATATGATGGCACAAGTAAAGAAACACGTAGGATTAAAGAAGCTACATTAGCTAATCCATTTGCTACAGGATCAATGCGTCAAGTAGCAGCATATTATGATGCAAATCAATTAGCATTTAGTCAAATGGATGAATATAAAGATGAATTAGGTGCATTATATGATACTGAAACTAACATTATGAAAAAAGTTGGACCAGGGGTAGATGCAAGAGGTACACCACAATTTGAAAAGGCATTAGATAAGTTTGTTGAAGCGACCGGAATCACTCGTGATCATGCAAAACAATATCTTGATTATATGCAAACAGAACATAATGTTGATAAAGCAACTCAAGCTATGCAAGCTCAGGCCGATACCATATCAGCACAAACAGAAATGAAAATACAAGCAATTGCATTCGGTGGTAACCCAGCGGATGTATTAGGATTGAATGGTATTGAAGCACAACAAAATGCTATGGTTAAAGCACAAGCAGATATGATTAAAATGGAACTTTCTGGTCAATTATGGTGGAAAGCAGTATGGGCAACAATCACTGCACCAGTTAAATTGATTATTTCACCAATATTTGCAATTGCAAACTTATTAGGTGCAATATGGGCATTTATGACAGGTAATTGGGGTGAAGCATGGGATAAAGCAGGTAAAGCAACTTCAAGCTTTAATGTATTTGGTGAAGCAGCAACGTATTGGGGAGCATGGGCAGAAACAGAATCAACAGATTTTAATTCCATTGGTAACAATGCTATAGATGATCGTAATCGTAGAAACTACGGCAATGCCGTAGCATCTGCTTCGGGGGTCGGTTATAAGAATACGCCTGATGTACCAACTGGAAAATATGGTTTTGGTGGACAAATATTCATAAAAGACAAACCAGGATTACCACCAGGTGGTAGTTTCCATCATGATAGAGGTGGGTCTACTATTCCTAACATATTAGGCGGTATTGGTGCTATGTTAGGCACTATTATTAGTATTCTTACTACTGGCTTATTATTAGGTGGTGTCGCTGCCGGCATTAAAAAGATTTTTGATGCTAAAGGTATATCTATTGATGCAAAAAGTTTAGGTGAAGGCTTAAAGGGTTTAAAGGACAAGATCTTTAATTTTGATGTTGGTAATTTAAAGGATTTAACATTAAAAGATATATTTAGTAAGGGTACAAAAGCAGTTAGTGAATTTAGTTTAGGTGATGCTTGGAATAGTATTTCTGGTTTTGGTGGAAAAACTAAAGAAATTATTAAGAAGAAAGCAATGTGGGGTAGATTTAGTCTTGAAAATCTTATATATGGACAACCTGCTGAAGGTAGTGGAGCAATTATTCGTGATGGTAAAGTTATTCCTACTGGTGAACGTTCTGGTGGTTTAAAAGATAAATATCAATCTTTCATTGAACAACATAAAGATAATGCTTGGGTACAATATGGTAATAAAAAGTTACAATCAGCTAAACAATTACCTAATAAATTACGTGAACAATATATTAATCCATGGAAAGATTACATTACCGAACAAGCAAGTGGATATATAGATAGCTTAATACCTATGGGTGAAGATCGTGAGGCATTTGGCAAGAAAAAACGTTCATATCTTAACCAAAAGGATATTGACTTTTTAGCAGAAAAATATGGTGTTAGCAGTAAAGAAAAAACAGCCAAATTGCGTAGCCGTGACATTAGAAAGCAATTAGATGAGCAAGGCATATGGGATGAAGCTATGGACGAGTTATATCGTCACAATAGAAAAGAAGAAATGGGTGGACCTTTAGGCATATTTAAGTCACATATTAATGAAAAATATGTTGATCCATGGAAAGAACATATACAAAAAAGAACTGATGATGCTAAAAATAAAGGTAAAGAATGGTTTGGCAGTCAAAAAGATAAATTTATGGATCAATATGGTGAACGTTTAGGTTTAAGTATAAATGGAACTTCTATTTTTGATGTACTTCAAGATCCTGAAAAAATGAAAAGTTTCATTAAAGATAAACTTGCTAATGCAGAAGACGGCACTTTATTAGGTAATGTTAGGGATAAGATTAATAGTGGCAAAGAATTATTACAAGATCCAGAAAAGGCACATCAATATATTAAAGATAGATATGGTGACAAAATTAGTAAAGCTAAAGAATTGTTACAAGATCCAGAAGCCACAGAAGATTTTGTAAAAGACAAATTTAGTAATTTAAAAGAACAAGTTACTAACTTTTTTGATATTGGAGATGAGGAAGATGGAGAAAGTTTCTTCAAAAAACAATTTAATAATATTAAAGATAAAGTTATGAGTTTCTTTGGTAAGAAAGGTGATGAGGATGTTGAGATAGTAGAAGATGGCGGTCTTCTTGGTACTGGTGGTATTATTCCAACTTTAACTAAAGAACAAGCTGAAGAAGGCTTTAAAAAATTATATGGTATTGATGATGAAGATGTTATTGACCTTGGACCAGATAAATGGAGTACAGTATCATCTAAAATAGAAGGATCTTTTACTGACAGAATACGTGACTATATTGATGGATTACAAGGCACTATGGGTGATATTTTTGAAAATATGAAAAATAACATTCAAGGTTTTGACATTGGAGAAAAATTCCAATCTGTTAAAGATAGGTTATCTAGTCTATTTGGTGATGATGAAAATGGTGAACCAGGTTTCTTCAAAAAACACTTTGATAAATTTAAAGATAAAATATTTAGTTTCTTTGGTAAGAAAAGTGAGGGTGAGCCAGAAGATGGTGGCATGATTGACAGCTTACCAGGTACTGCGCAAAAATTGTTAGGAATGAGTGATGATGATGGTGTTATTGATTTAGGACCTGATGAGTGGTCAACAGTATCATCTAGTATTGAAACATCTTTTACTGATCGTATACGTAATAAATTTGGTTTATCAGATAAGATACCATTGTTAGGCGGTGGTGGCAGTATTGTTCCACATAGAAAACCAGCAGGTAGTGTAGAGGGTAGTAGTCCATCACTTTTAGGTGGAGATAATGGTATTATCGATTTAATGCCTGGCGAATGGTCTACTGTATCAACCAGTAGTGAAGGCGGCTCTTTATTTGACCGTGTACGTAGTGGATTTTCTGATAAGCGAAATTCAGCAAGCTCAGCTTTTGGTAATGCAAAAGAATTTATGAGTAACAAACTTGGTGGAGGCAAAGTCGGTGGAGCATTAAAAGGATTGGGTGGTAAATTAGGTAAGACTGGTATTGGTAAAGCAGGTAGTAAAGTTTTAAGCAAAGTCGGTGGTAAACTTGGTGGTAAATTACTTGCTAAAGGTGGTAGTCAAGTTCTTTCTAAAGTATTAGCAGGTGGTTTGGTGGCTACTGGTATTGGTGCACCATTAGCAGCAATTATGGCATCTCCAATTGGTGGCTTTTTAGTTGAAGGTGCAATGAATCTTGGTGGAGCTGTATTAGGTGGAGCTGGTAAACTTCTTGGCGGAGCTAAAAAGGCTTTAGGATTTGGTGGTTATAATAACACAGGAAAAGGTGGAGGAGGATTTTTAGGTGGATTATTAAAAGCATCACCATTAGGTATGTTAGGTGGATTATTAAAAGCATCACCATTAGGTATGTTAGGTGGAGCATTAGGACTTGGTGGTTTAGTGGCTGGTGGACTTGGTGCTATGTTTGGTGGTATTCTTGGATTAGGTAAGGGTGCTAAAGGTGGCGCTAATTTAATGAAAGTCGCAAGTCCACTCTCTATGATTAATGTTCTTAAAGGTGTAAAAGATATTGCAGAAAAACATTTAAGCATAGGTGAAAAACAGAAAAAAGCAATGGATAAGGTTGTTGAAAACACTAGTAATCATAACAATAATAATGTATCTGGTGGTAGTATTACTATTCAAAATATTAATATTAATACTGATGATGACCCAGAGGCAATTAAGGCAATGTTCCTTGATTTGATTGTTGAATTGCAAGAGCAAGTAAATCCACGTCTTGTTTCACGAACAATTGGTTCATCAAATGCATCAACAAGTGATTCATCAACACAGACAGATACCGAACAAAGTCAACAGCAACAATCAGGTACTAGCACAGGTGGACAAGGATCAAATGGATATTAAATGAGGTATAAAAATGGGAAACGATATGACAAATAATACTGGTGAAGGTTTTATGGATGCAGGAGCATCAAATGAAGATTGGTCAGGACGTGATGGATATAATGATTTATTTTGGACAGGAAATTTAGATTTTATGAACCTAACTGGAGTTAAAGAAAATTATTTATTATTAAGAGATTGGGATCGTCAAGCAGGTATTATGAAAATTGTACCTAAAAAAAGAGTACAAAAAATGTCATATAGTACACAAGCATACCTTCTTGAAGGACAACCATATCCACAAGTTCAACGTGTGCCTATTTCTAATCTTAAAGTTACCCCCCATCAAGTTTCTTTTGACTTTTTTGATACTACTGAAGGTAAGATTGGTGTATCTAATGCAACAGAAAAACATTATATTATGGAATTTGATATTTATGTTTTTGATTTGGTATATTTTATGTGGAATCATTATGGTAGCAGTAATCAAGGAACTATTATGCAAGGTGGTTTAGGTTCTTATACAGGAATGAGATTTTTACAACAACGAGAAGAAGCTTTAGCACAATTACAAGAATATGTTGCTAGTGATGGTAAAATCAAAGGTAGTATGATTGATGGTATTTATGACAGTGATGGTGAAGGATTTTTAAAATGGTTAGGATCACAAATACCAATTTATAATATGGGTCATTGGAAAGTTAACGATTGGGAGCAAACATTAACATTTTTAAATTTTAGAAATAATTTTATGCAAATATATACTGGTTGGAGTTGTATGTTTATTAGCCAATCTTTTGGTACAGTTGAAGGTGTTTTTACAGAAATTAGTTATGAAGTAGAAGATGGATTTAGTGATGCCAAATGGCATTGTAAAGTTGAAGAATCTATTTTTACTGATTCATATAGCACAGAAGGTAAAAAACCGGACACTAGTAATGGTGATAGTAATAACAGTGGAGATGTACAGGTATGAACACTTATAAAGTCGAAAATTCTCGTTTTGCTGCTTTAGATGTAGATACTTCACAATTAGGCACTACCACTAATATTGAAAATTTAAATGAAACAGTTAATCAATTAAGTCAAGAACAAAAACCAGGAAATAATATTATTGTTTTAGCAAAAAGAGATAATATCACACATAATTATTTTCATTATTTTAAATTGTATTGGGATGCAAGAGATTGTTTGTCAAGTATCATAATAAGAATGCCAAAAACTGATGTTGATAATACTAAATATTGGATTAATTATACAGGTGATATAGTTTTATATATGGGTCCAAAAAATCCAGATCAGCAAGTCACTACTGATGAAAACAATAAAACAAGTACAACAAGTTATTGGGATTTGCAAGGACAAACTCCAATTTTTCAAGGTGAAGTAACACGTATTAAAGAAACAAGTAAAGAATTAGAAATTCATGTTGATTCTATTGGTAGAAGATTTAAGCAAAAGATACCTGAAGAGTTTAGACAAACATATATTAATAATCAAAATGTTCGTGATGCTTTTCAAGCTATTTGTGAATTTTTAGGTGTTAGGTATATATGTCCGCCACCAACAGAGGAAACTACTAATACCGAAACTGATGGTACAGAAAACAATCCTAATGAAAAAACACAAGCAGAAGCAAATATTGCTAATGCAGCTCAACAGGCATCTCAAACAGCTGAAGAAGTTAACAAACAAGGGGCTAATAATACAGAAAACAATACAGAAAACAATACAGAAAACAATACAGAAAACAATACAGTAACTGATAATAATATACCATTAACTATGGAGCATGGTTATCAAGACATTTCTTTTGATGCTAATGGTATGATTGTTCATGGATCCACAGCTATGGAAGTTGGCATTGATATAACAGACACATTATTAACATTGCAGGAACATCCATTGGACAAATATTTACCTGATGAAGAATATGAAGAAGGTCAATCATACTTAAATGATGAAAAGTCTTTTGTTATTAGGGATATTCGCAAATTATTGAATGGTGAATTTTTTGATACTGTACATGAAGATGTCATGAATTATGGAGCTATTACTATTGAGCCAAAGTCTTCAACAACTACTACTCCAAGTGCAGTTGGAGATGTCAATGGCGATGGTGTTGTTAATGAAGAAGATCAGGAAGCAGCGCAAAGCAGCTCTGGTTGTGGTTCTGGCTCTTTGAACGGTAGTCAATTATGGACAGAGTTGTCAAAAATTGTTGCAGAGTTTTATCCTGCAAGTACCAACAAAAATTATTGGATCGGTGAATTGCGTGATGCGGCAACAAACTGGACAGGAATAGCAAAGGTTGTTAATAAGATGGGTGGAGATAAAAGTAAACAAAATAAGGTTATTAGTAAGGTTCTTTGTTATAAAAAACGTTATAAAGAAATGACTGCACAAAGTTCATTACGTAGTAGTCAATCAAGTTATCAATCTGGCATTGATAAGTCACATCAAAATATGTATAAGATAGGTAAAATAATATATAATAATAGAGGACAAATTTTAAAATATATAAAAGGAGGTCATTAAGTGGCACATTATTATGTGGGGTCAGACCATTGTTATAGTGATAGTCAGCATCATGTCGATGTTGTAGCTGAAGCACTTGAAAAGGCAAATCATCAAGTAGATAAATGTGGTGTTGGTCCAAATCAAGAAAAGGTTGTAAGAGAGCATGCAGGTGAGTCAGATGCTATTGTAGTATTTATTTGCTGTGGTATTGATGGTTGTACTGAATGGTCTATTAAGGAAGCAATTAGAAGCGGAAATGGATGTAAATGTGTCTTTGCATACACCGGATTTGCAGTTACAGATTCTTCTAAACCATTATATAGTGCTGAAAGTTGTGATAATTATAAGATTGGAGCTTCATGGGATGCAGGTCAGTATTTGACTGCAAGTTCTAAAGCAAGTTGTGAACAGGATATTGCTGGGAGAACACATAAGGAGTATTTTCAAGCTAATTCAGAATATATAGCTTATTGTTATTCAAAAGAAAGTATTGAAGATTTGGCACAGAAAGTTGCAAATGGAGATTATTTTGGTGGTATTGGTGATGGTAATACAATTACAACTGGAACTGCACAAGTGAAAGATGCAACTTTTGAAGATTGCATTCGTCGTATATGTGCTGCTACAGATTCTGTATTTATGGTAGAAAATAATGCCGCCATATTGTTTCCTTATACTGATTGGATGGCTATTACCTTAAGGCAACAGATAACAAAAATACCAGCAAAGCAAATTGATCCAGATGTCTTTAGCATTGAGTATAATACAGAAGGATTTTATAATAAGGTAACTACAGTTTTTGGAGCAGATGAATCTGTTGAACAAACAACTGACGACAAGGAACAGGAAGAGCAAACAACAACACAAGGTAACACTACAAGTACACGTAAAAGTATGCCGACAGGTGGCACTCAAATATCAGAACAATATGATCCATTGGTAAAGATATATGGCACATTAGAAAAAAAAGTTACAACCAATTTCCCAGATGAAGAAACAGCTCAATATGTAGCAAACGCATTATTGATACAATATATTAGAGAATTTAATAATAGTTGTAGAGTACGTACATTGAATCAAAATAAATTTATTGGTGGTACATTTTATAATGTGGAAAATCCATTTACAAAGCAGTCAGATTTATTTTATCTTAACAGTTATACAATATTTAAGGAAAAAGATCAGCCATTTACTTATGATTTAGAATTTAAATATGGACCTGAAGGAGCAGAAGATCTTTTGGATTATCAGAAATTAAGTGGTGGTGGCGGGCAAGTCGGTAGTCCAGTTGCGAGTGGAACAGAAGAAGGCATTTGGGCAGATGCTCAAAAAATTCATTATGCTAATGGAGATACCTGTTCTGCACAAGATCCTAAAGAGGCATATGAAACTTTACAACCAAAAATTGGTCAGCCTGATTGTAAAGCAGATTGTTATGGAATGAGTGCATATTTACATTATCGTTTTAATGAACAAGCTAATATTCCATGTCGTGTTGTTGGTAATTCACAACATCATGTAGTTATGCTTTTTAAAAATAATGCTTGGCAAGAAACAAGAGATGAAATGAGAAGATTAGAACATAATTTTCATTGGAGAACAAATCAAGTTACTACAACATTGTTAGAGGCTACAGCTTCAACAACAGGGGCTGGGTCTACTCCTAATTCAAGTGGTACTACAGCAACAGAAGGACAAAATGCAAAGCCTGCTACAGGTGGTAATTAATGCCATTAAATACATTTACAGAACAGATAAATGGATTATCTGTTAATAGATCTGTAACTGCACAAGTAATTACAATGGAAGATGGGTTATCACATCCATATTTTAGCTCTGTTGATATATCATCTGATAATTCCTATCCTATTGGCATTGCAAAATTTCATATGGTATATGATGAACAGATACTTAACTATTGGACAAACTATAATGGTGTAGTTGTTGTAAGCTTTAACATATCAGATATTGATCGTGAAAATACAAATTCTTTAAATTTTTCAGAATCACATAATTTAAATGGAAGATTGCAAAATGAAGAATATAATTATTCTTTTATATGTAAAGTGTCACGTATTAAACAGAAGGGTAAAGAAATAATTATATTATTGGAAGATCTTGGTTGGAAATTTTTGCAAAAGATTCCAGATGAATTTCGTAAAACATATATTGCAAATCAATATTGTGATGATGCTTTTCAAGCTATATGTGAATTTATTGGTGTGCAGTTTGCTTATAGTATAGAAGATTTGCATGAATTTCAATTTAGTGCAGATGGTTATTCCATTACAAAAGATGGAGAAACTATTGAAAGTGTACAAAACATATTTGATGTATTAACTGTTGAAACAGAAGATACTGATCCATTAGATGATCCCATGTTTGAAAGTGAAGGATTATTAGATTTACTTAATGGCGATACAAGTTCAAGAAATACCAATACATCCTTATATAATGAAAATGTTTCATCAGAAGAAGATACGTCATTGGATGAAAAGGTTCAAGAATTACAGGAAGAATTTGAACAAAAAATCATTGACTTATTCATTGGCAATACATATTATGAATCCGACCTGACCAGTCCAGTAATGGATTATGGCAGAATAACAGTAACACCAACAAGTAATACTAATTCATCAATTGATAATACTGAAAGTAGCACGCCAGAAGAAACCGAAGAGCAAAGTACTGTCAATCAACAAATGCATGACAGTTCACAAAAGACAGTAAAAACATTAACAAAGTTAACAAAAGCAATTTTAACTAATCCTAAAGTAACAAAGGCTTTAGCTAAAAAATTATTGCCAAAGAATGCCCCACAAGGTTCTTTATCTAATTATTTACAGGAAGCATCTACAGATAAAGAAAAACAAAAGGCATTGGCTAAGGCATTAAAATCATATGTGAGGAATCCTACATGAGTCAAAAAATATTTCATCATAGTCCACATAGAGCCGTAGACTCAATGAAAATTTTGGTTGGAAATAAAACAAATGCAACAATTAGAGATTTTGAAGAAACAGAGGAAGATATAGAAGAGCTTACTGGTGTAGTTATATCTATTGATAAAGATAAGATCAATGGTAATGGCTGGGAAGTTAAAGACGATGAAGGCAATATTTATTATTGTAATATAGCTTTTAATTTGTATGACTTGCCAGAAACAAAAGAATATGGTGGTGTTTATTATCCAACCGAAAAAGTAACTGTTAAGTTTACAAAAAATCCTGTATTGCGTACTAATACTATTACAGAAGTAACATCGTTAGGTAAAGATGAAGAAAAAATTGACTTATCAAAGTGGAAGCATGGTGATAAACCTACTACTATTATTGGTAAGGCAAAGTCAGCTATATCTATTTCAGATTCATTTATTACTTTTAATTATGATAATACAAATGTTATTAAAGCGGATGAACAATCTTTAAAAATGGATGGAGAACAGACAGATGTTAATTCTAATAATTTAAACATTAATAGCAATAATATTAATATACAAGGTGATCCATTAGAAAAATACATATATGATAAAACAATAAATGCTTTAGATGATAAAAACGAAAGAAACATTAATGGAATGAATATTACCCAAAATAATGGATTAAGTCAATTAAATATACTTAAGACTGTTTATATACCGGCAAAAAATCAAAGAGTTTTATTTGACCTTATGGATCCACGGTATTACCCAGATCGTGTTCAGGCACATCTATTGCTTACAGGTAATGATATTAATAAACTATATATTTATCCAAATGGATTAGTAAGTGTGCAATCAAGTAACCAGGTACCTGTATCTGCGGGTAAAATTCAAAGCACTATTAATTGGATCACACCATCATATTCAAAAAAGAATGTTCTTACTGTAACTGTACGAAGTGTATGTGGTTGTTGTGATGAGCATGTGAGTGGAATACAAGAATATTTTAATTATTGTCCACATTGTAAAACCTGGAATACTTTATATGAAAGTCAAAATATTATTAAATGTGATGGTTGCTCACATAGTTGGTGTCCAGGTTGTGGGCATCTTAAAGATGAGCCATGTGGATCAACATCAGGTGATTTAAAACCATATAGTACAAATAAGATATCAGGTATGACAATGTATTGTCACTATTGCAAGGATAAAATACCAACTGGTTTAAGTCGTGAGTATGCAAATTATTGTCCAAAATGTCATAAATGGGGATATTTAAGAATTGAAGACGATATTGTTGATGGAGAACAAATGAGATTTTTACATTGTGATTCTTGCAATGAATCTTATTGCTTAAATTGTTCTATTTCACAAGGTAAAAGTTTTATTACTAATTTTTTAAATGATAATACAACATTAAAAGAGAATCAATTTTATACAGTAGATGATTTTAATAATCGATATTATAAATTAACACATATTCGAGATGAGCAAAAATGGTAGAAATAGTAATAAATAATGGTAACGAAATTCTAACAAGATTATGGAATAATGTTATCTCAAGAGGTGTTGTTAATAGAAGAATGGACAGTTCTCGTCTTGGTTTGGTTTTATCAGCTATTGCAAGTGAATTAAATATTACATTAAGTTTAATTCGTTCGTATATGAATCAATATACTATTGCAACATGTACAGATAAAGTGATGGTTGAAAATATGGCAAAGATGTTTGCTGTTCGCAGACTATCCAGTAAATCAAAAGTTATTATTGAATTTTATAAATTAGATGAAAATTTAGGTACTATTAAAATTCCAGCTGGTTTTGCGGTAGGGTCAACAACTGATTCTAAAATTCAATTTAAAACAATTAGTGATGTATATCTTTGGAAAGGTATGCAGTCAGTTAGTGTATTGGCATATTCTGTAACTTCAGGAAAACAAAATAATGTAGATGCTGGAGTTCTTAATAAGTTTCAAACAAATGGATATAATTCATCTATTGCGGTTATTAATCCAGAACCTGCTTTTGGTGGTTTTGATGATGAATCAGTTGAAAATTTGAGAAGACGTGCGACTGGTTTTAGATATGACCGTGATGGTACAGAATATAATGTTAAGCAAATATTATATATGGCTGGAGTACCACAATATCGTTATTCATTGCAAGAACATATTGATGGACCAGGAACATTTTTAGTATGTATAGATGCTACATCTGACAATGAATTTGAAGATGTACAAAAAACATTTAATTATAGACATTATTTTGGTGTTAAACCAGTTTTTGTTAGAGCAACAAGGGTTTATATAAATATATATGTAGCGATTACCACTACTGGAGAACAAGATTATACTCCATTAGAAAAACAGCAAATGTATAATAATGTAAATAATAGGATACAAGAGTTTTTTGCTGTGAATTGTGTTGTAGGTGCTGACTTAAATGTAGGTCGCTTACAAGCATCTATTTTATCATCTTTATCTGAATATGAAATCGAAAGTGTTTCTTTAAGCTTTGATCAAGGAGTAGTTGTAGATGATAGACGTATCATTAATATTCCAAACACTTATCGTGTATTCCCAAATAAAATTATTACCGACATTAATTATGATGGCGAATCTGTATGGAAAAATAAGGATGTAGATGAAAATGATATAAGTCTTTTTGAGGTTGTCTAAATGACTATTTGTAATAGAGAATTAGTAACTACAATTGAATCTGATGAAGTGACAGAAGTTGTTTCTGAATTTGATGAACGTAAATGTCAAAATATCAATCCTAATGCGGATATGTTAGATTTTAGAACTGATATGGATCAATTACATTTTTATGAAAAAACAGATTTTGAACCTTGTAAAGATTTATGGATGGTGTCAAATGAAGAATGTCTTTGGCAAGCTATTGTTGGAGAAATAAAGACACCATTGCATGCCTTAAGCAATAGTATCGGTCAACTGAATTATGGTTGTGAGATATGGACACTTATGGGGCAAAATGTAGATCATTTACTTATCAAGGAATTTGAACATTATATTATACAAACCTGTTTAAAATATCCTGAAGTTAATAATGTAACAAATATTGTTACAAAAGTAGGACAAGAATCTGGCTCTTTTCTTTGTGAAATTACAATTGATAGTATTTATGGAACTTTCAATGGTGTAACAAGAATACCTAATGCTAAACCAACCAAGAAAAGATGGATATCAAGCGATCTTCTCGGTGTGTAACTTTTTAAATAGATTAGAAATGATAATTTTTAACAACTATTCGATTTTGAGGTTTTAGATGAAGTATACAGATTTAATTGAAAATTATGGTTTTACTAGAAATATGCGAGAAACCAATTGGCTTAAATTATTTCCACATTGGTGGAGTGAAAATGATCCTTTACTTGAAACAATAGGGAAAGAAGTTTCATTTTTAAAAGCACAAGGAATTTTTACTTTATTAAATACTATGGTTAAGCCGCCTGTAATGATTTGGCAGAACTCTGTCATTGAAAAGGAATATATAATTTCTGAAACATTTACTGATTTTAACATTACTATTGAAAATGAAGCACCATTATATAAAACATTTGGGTCCATTAAGTTAATTAATTATTCAGATGAAAATATACATAATCTTAAAGTTGGATTTACTGATACTGATTATATTATCATTAAAACACTTATAAAACCTCAAGATAATGTTGTTATTGATGTAGGTAGTCAAGAGGTGACTATTAATAATCAAAAAGCAATAATACAGATTTTTGGTGATGGCGTATCTTACTTTAAAACTCAAAAGCAAATGTTAGACATAAGAGAATGGGATCCACAGCAACATTATTTCAGTAACGAAATATTAAAAATTAATATTGATTCTGATTTTGAATATAACATGGTACATCTTGATGTTGAAGTTGTAATGAATAATGTTGTGTTCATTAATGAACAGAATATTGAGATTACAGGATTAGAATTAGTGCCTATAAAAAGCATGGAGCTTTATGTCTATTATGATTTCCCATTCAATCGCAAGGTGAGTGGCTGGCAAAAGGCGAGTGAAAAAGTTTATATTGAAGACACTAATGTTGTTTACGATATGATCACTACAAAGTTCAATACAAAAAAGTTTTATGTCGATGTTTGGTATAAAGGGTTAGACTATCCATATAGAGTTGGCTTTCCAGCAGAAAAAAATGCAGACGATGATTCTATTTATCATGTCAATAAAGAATTAGACACTTGGGGTCAATACTTTGGATTAAAAAGAAGGACCTATAAAGAAAACATACCTGAAGAAGATTACCCATACACTTATCCAGCATATTATCCATACGATATTGAACAGGATTATTGGTATTATCAACGACTCATCAATGAATATACCTATGTTGAATGGGCAGTCAATGATGTTGATCTTACAGATACAAATGGCACACCTATTGTTCGTTTGCATTCAATTGATCCATTTGCAGAAGACTTGGTTGTTCATGCCAAGTCTGTATACCCAGAAAACGCAGATAACATCAAGACAAGAAACTTTATTCCTACAGTAGCAAGTCAGGAGTTGCTTAATGATGAAGATTCTGAATATCGTAAGTCCGAATATCGTGACATCCAGAATTTATTAAAAGATGACGACAATAAGGCTTATATTACATTAAGGAATAAGATAGGAGCAGGAATTACATATCAGCAATACTTATCAAAAGTATTGAAATTGTTTTTTGACTTAAAAGATATTGAAAAAGATGTGAATATTAATGATCTACAAATTTTGGTTGAAGCAGAATCAACTGATAATAAAGATAATAAATATAGTAATCAAGACACAGGTCTTATTATTCATGGTATTTCTGATGATCATGTTTTCCCTTTAAGACAAGATAGTATTTATGAATTAGCAGAAAAGGAAATCACATATAATTTATCATTATCAATGCAAGATATTTTATCTTATATGAAAAAAATTGATAGTAATATTGTGCAAGAAATTACCATAGGCAAGTTTATAGCCGATAAAAACAACTATGCTAAAATACCTTTTACATTAATGGAGAATGATGAGATTGTACATGACATTACAGATGTTTATGTTGTTTTTGATGGAGCGAAAACTCGTGTAGGAGAGTATTATTATGATGACAAAGAGTCATATATCAAAGTGTTTGTGCCAAAAACAGATATTGAAGCTATGAGTATTTCATGCAAAACTTTGGAGCATAGTTCTGTTATAGCGAATAATATTCCATTAATTAATAGTGATGACAGTATTGAATTGGCTGAAACAACTATTATTACCGATGAATGGCATAGTGCAGACTTGCGTAATATCTTGCAAGAAGATGGAATTTCCTTTGTTAATGTATTCCAAAACGATGATGAAACAAATACACCAACAATTTTAATCAAGAACGTAACCCTTAAGGTATCATACTCACCGAAACAAGCAGATTTCGATTTAAATACACAAATATCCTATAAGGCAGAAAAACCTGCAATCGCACAATTGAAAGTGGAAGTGGCAAACAAAGGCAGTAAGGATCTCAATACAGTTGTTGATGTTGTAAGTGCAACAAACTTAAGCTTATCAAAGAATTATTTTGTTGTTGACTTGAAAATGGGAGATGTACATACAGAGTATATAGATATCATACCAGAATATCCTTTAATTGATGGGCAATACGAGATATTAACTGTATGTGCAGATAAGGCACGCACTAACAATGTTCTTGTTTCTTCAGAAGGACTAATAAGAACAACAGTAGAATTAAAGAATCACTATGGTGCTTTAGGCGAACCGATTACTTTTACAGCTAAAGTCACCAACATTGCTCAACAGGAAATGAAAGACAACGTGGGCAAGATAAGTTTCTATGTTGACGATTATTTCATATATCAAGGAACTATACAAAATAATGTAGTTACCTTTACCTTAAATCCAAATGATGAAAATTATAAGCATATTACTTCAGGATTGCATATTTTACAGGCACAATTTTCTGGCACATCTAAATTTAAAACATCAAGGGCATATGCTGACCTTTCCATATTAAGAAGCGATATCATTATGGATATTAGCGAAATGCCAAATAATATGGTATATGGCTATCCGTATGAAGGTATTGTTAAGTTTTATAACACAGATGGCACAGTTTTTGTACCAAACGAAAATGAAAGTAATAAGGTTTCATTTTATATTGATAATACATTATTAGGTAGTGAGATAATTGGTTTGGACGGACAAGTTAGGTTCGTATCTGATAATATTAATATAGAGCCAGGTACTTATACATTGTCAGTTAATTATAATGGAAATGGTCATTACATACAACAGCATCAAACAAAAGAAGTTACAATCATTGGTGGAAATACAAAGACTACTGTTTTTGACATTACTGCCAAACCAACTGATGTTGTTACTTTACGGGCAAAAATTGTTGATAGTTTAAATCGTCCAGTAACTCAAGGAACTGTTTTATTTGATATCCAAAAGAATGGAGAGTCTGTATTGAATAATCTAATAACTGCTAATGTAGTTAATGGATTTGCAGATGCACAATATACAACATTGCCATTACCAAACAATCAACTAGAAGCAATATATGATATTGTTGCAACATATACAGACAATGTTTACAAAACCAGTCAAGGTATAAACATATTGACAATTAAAAAAGGACAAGTGCAAGTTACTTATAATAATTTTTATGCTTCACAATATGAGCCATTAGGTTTCTATTTTAAGGTAACCGATGTTGCTACAGGACAACCCCCTGTAGATGGAAAGGTAACTGTAAATATTCCTATACTTGGTGTTACCTGTGAAGGTGATGTGGATCCTGATGGTGGAGTGCGTATTGTGTATAATATAGTCAATTTTTCATCAAAGGATTTAAAAGATCTTTTAGCGTTTAATTTCTTCTTACATTATACACCGTTGGATAGCGTACAATCAAATCAAATATTAAGTTATACAAGGGAAGAGCAGTCTGCATTAATGGACTTTTCTTTATCACAAGACGGTGAAAACTTATTATATGATTATTATAATACAACACAAACAGAAGTGTTTGACGAAGATAATAATATTATTGTTGATCAATTGCCACCTGGTTTTGAACAAATCTATATCAAAGATGGACATTTGTTTGCACGAACTAATATTGACACATTAAGACAATATTTGACAGGTAGGTTTGAAGTTGATATTACATATACATCAGATTACTTATATGAGTCTTACAATTCACAAGGTGTCATATATTTGCAAAGGCAAGACACTAATATTGATTTGATGTCATATGATTTAATTTACAATGAACAAAATGAAAGTTTAACATGCTATGTCACAGAGTATAATATTACCGATGATGAATATCATCCAATTGATGTAGGTAGTGTGCAATTCTTTGTAGATGGCATCAAGATAGGTCAGTCTGCTGTAATGAGTGGAACTGCTATTCTTCCACCAAGTGTATTGAAAGATATTGACTATGGAAATCATTTGCTACAAACAGTATACATTCCTGAAAACAATTCCAATAATACATATACTTACACAACATTGAAATTAAGAAAGATACAATCTAATATAGCAGCAGCATTTGTTACAAGCTTAAAAGGCAGAAAGAACAAACTAAATGTAACAATCTGCATAGGTAATGAATATGCTATACCGATAGAGGGTGATGTTGAAGTTTATATCAATGATATTAAAGTTGCAAGTGATTATTTGTTTGGAATTGAATCAAGTTCTGCATGGATTGAAGAAACACCTGGTTTAAATCCAACAATTAATAATTGCTCTGAATTATCCTTTATAATTGATATTCCAGAAGATGCAGATATCAATGATTACAATTTAACTGTCAAATATTTAGGAAATAAGTATATTGAAGAAAGTGAGTGTTCATTTACTATTGTACATGAAAAGATTCCTACAACAATACATACTGAAAACATACAGATCGCTTTAGATAATATGTGTCAATTGAATGTTGAAGTTGTTTCTGACTTACAAGATTTCATTAATGAAGGGGAAGTAACTTTATATACACACAGAAATGAAGTTGCAGCAAAAGGTAAAGTGAAGAACAATAAGGTGACATTATCTTGGATGCCTAAACAGAATGTGGCTTCTTATCTTTACATTTTGGAATATGGTAACGCAGATCATTACGCTGACAGCAGTAAAGAGATAACTGTTAATGTTATTGAACCATTAAGCGACATTTATATTAGACAACATTATGATAATGACATTGAATTTGATGAAACAAATAAGACAGTAATGACAGACATCAATGAAGCATTACAATGTTTAGCTTCAGATGGTACAATACATATAGTTAATGAAGTTACAATAACGGACAATATTAATATTCAAAAGAATGTCAATATTATCGGACATAACGATGCAAAAATCATTAAGGACATTGGCGATTTGTTAAATGAAGATAGCAATAACATTAAGGTTTATAATAGTGATGAATTCGATCGAGTCATATATGAGATTGTTGGTTTGACATCAAAATATATTAATGATAGAGATTTCTGCATTATAGAAAATGAATTATATTATATGTCATCTGCCAATGATTTAGTTCCTTTATTCTTATTAGATGATGGCAAATTCTATTCTTATCAATTAACTCCTTTATCTTCAATGGTTCAAAATATAAGTATTAATATTAAGGACGCTAATGTTGATATTTACAATATTGAGTTTGTTACTAATGATAGTGACAAATTGAATGATTTTGTTATTAACAACAGAGGAACATTGAATATTCATCAATGTGTATTAAATAAATATATGAAAATAATAAACTATGGCAATGCTAACATCAATTGCAATTTAGTTTATTGTACAATCAACAATTATGGTACATTGGATCAAGATAATAATTGGTGGGGTAGTAATACTATTAGTGATGATAGTATTAAAAATCACATCATACTTACATTATGGACAGATGAAGATCCAGCTGTCATTGGCGAAGATATTAATGTGAATGGACAATTAATTGGTGCAAATGGAATAGAATATGATTTGCCACCAATAGAATTTTTCTTTGAATCAGAAGATGGATTCTTTAGTATAGATACTGGTTACACAGTAGATAATTATATTTACACAACATACTTTGACAGTACAAAAGAAAGTAAGATTTATTGTACAGTTGATAATGAAACATTATCTTTGGATATATTCAATTATGATCGTAAGACAGAAGTTTTGTTAGAGCCAATAGATATACCTATAGGTTATCAAGTCATGCTTGAAGCAAAAGTGCATAGCTGTGCAGACTATTATTATGATAATAAGATAGTTGATAATGGATATGTTACCTTTTATTTGGACGGATATCAAATCGGTCGTGCATCTGTGCAATCAGGCAAAGCGACACTTTCCACATATATATCAGAACAAACATATCCTATCATAAATCAAAGCAGTATTGAACAAAAAATAGTTACATTATCAGTTACATATACTCCAAACAATTACTATTTTGCATCAAAAGGCAATGTGGAAGTACAATTGATTAATCCACAACAGGTTTCTTATGTGTCACCGAATGGCAATGACAATGGAGATGGAACTTTCTATAATCCAGTAAATTCCATTGCACAAGCGATAGAATTACATAAGCAAAGAATATATCTAAAGGAAGGTATTTATGTCGATAATAATGTTAATGTTATTGAAAATTTAAACATTAAGAAATATTCTGGAGATGTGATTTTTAAGGATCATAATGAAATTATCTTTATAGGAAATGGAACAACAAACCTTAAGATCGATGGTGTTATATTTGAAAACAATAACCAACCAATAACATTTAACATTAATGAATTGTGCATAAACCATTGCATATTTCAAGATAATGACGCACCATATCTTTTTGCAGATAACAATATAATCTACATTTATAATTCTGTGTTGCTTATTGTAGATGGAAATGTTGTTATGAACAATGTTGGCGATAATTCTTATGACATTAATTTCTGTTGGTATGGACAAAACGTGAATGAACTTGGACATAACACACTTGAAAGGGTTACAGGTATGGCAATACCAAATAGAGCCATTATAATGGATGTTGCCACATCAAAAGATATTTTATATGTTGGATCAGTTGCAAAAATAATCGGTCAATTAAACAAATATGTTATGCCAAATAGTGAAGAACTATATGATTATACAGGTAGATTACCAACAAGAACTGCTTTCTTTGAAACAGACATCGGTTCAATCATGCCGACAAAAGACTCTACATATAACAATCAAGCTACAGCATTCTTGAATACTATGGACAAAAATCATAATGACGATATTATAATAACATTTCCAAACAACACCAATTATTTATATCAAAAAGTCAAACTTCAATGCTATGTGCAAAATATTTATGGTATTGATCAGGATGGCATGACAATTTACTTTGAAGTAAAGAATAGCCAAGGCAAGACCATTAATAAGACATCAGCTATTGTTGAAGATGGTTGTGCTACAATAGATATGATTGCATTACCAAGTGGCACATATACTTTAATATGCAAAAATGCAGATGGTTATCAAGCGATTAATAATTTCAATGTTGTTACAGCATATATGAGAATTATTGAAAGTTCTTTAACTGATGATGACTATCTATATCATATGGAAGTAGAATGCAAATGTGTAGATCCTTTCGGTCGTAATGTCAATAGGCAGGAAGTTGATTTTTATATTGATGATGAATATATAGATTATGGCATGGTTGAAGATGGTGTATTATATAAAGAATTATACTATCCAAAGATAAAACAAGGTCAACACACCTTAAAAATAACAACAAAAGATTACGAAAGTGAGTTTGAAGAATTTATTTATATTTATGAATTTACAAGTTATAAAAAAGGAACATACATTAAGATCAATGAAGATACTTTAGCGCTGAATGAACCGACTGACCTTTTCTTTAATGTGTTTGACAGTAAGGATAAGTTAGTTGAGTCTGGATATATTGATATTAAGTTTGATGGCGAAATCATTGATACTGTTGAATTGCAAAATGGTATTGGTGTTATTGATAATTTTGTATGTAGCGAAATTGGGCAGCATTTTTTAACTGTTCATTATTCAGGAGATAATGATTATTATAATGAATCATTGTTAAATAAACAAATGAATGTTGGCATTGAGGAAGTCATTTTGAGTCCAAAGGTTTCCCCAATTGTAGCATATATTGGATCACCATTAGTATTTGATATGAATGTTGTTGATCAATCTCGTCGTAAAATTAACAGAGGTACATTATCTATATTGTTAAATGATATCTCTATTGGCACAATTGACGTACAAGCTGGAGAGGCACAATATAACAATAATTTACCAATTGGAATACAAGCTAACACAAATTATATGTTAAAGGTAATATATACTGACGAACAAGGAAGATATGCAGACACTACATATTCAGATATTGTATATGTAAATCCAATACCAACTCAAATATTTATGGACAGCATTTATTCTGCCTCTGGAAAAGATGAAGTTGTTGAATATGATGGTGTATATTCTTCTCAAGGAGCAGTAGCTTCTGGATTATTAGTTGCAAAATTAGATGGTCAGGAAATAGGAAGATCAAATGTATCAACCAATAATAACAGCATTGTTCTACATATTCCAAAGCTGTCAGCTGAAGAAACATATAATATTGATTTTGAATATATTAATGAAAATGATGTATATCAGAATAGTAATATTACTGTTCCTTTAATTCTTGATAAGGAAGATATACAAATCACTACAGCATCTGCAAGCTATTATCCTAAACAAGCATTTAATTTCTTTGTGTATTGTAAAGACAACAATGGACAAGATTTGTTAAGTGGTAAAATAACATTATATATTGACAATGTTTTGCATAGCACACAAGATATTGTTAATGGAATGGCGATTTTTAGTCTTAAGTTTAATGCAATAAAAGATTATCAATTATTATTAGTGTATGAAGAAAATAAATATTATAATAGAACATTGAAAGAACAAACATTTTCTGTAAGCAATATACCAATCAACAATATTGATATTGATAGCTTGGCTGCACAGCCAAATGCTTTGCATGAGATTCAATTGACTTTCAGTACAGAAAATGGATTGGAAGTTACAGATGGACAAGTTGATTTTTACTTTAATGATAAAAAGATAAATACATATGGCATTGGACAAAAAGAAAAATATCTGCAACTTAACATACCAAATGTGTCAGCTGGTAATCATGTTTTAAAGATAGAATATTATGATTCATTAATTTTTAGTGATTATACACAAACATATGACTTCATAATTGATTATATTGATTTTAGTATTGATGTTGATCCAATAACTGCACAGTTGAATGATGAAATACAAATTGTTTCAACCTTTACTAATAATGTATCATTAACTGGTGTGCTTGAATATTACTTGGAAACAGAAAATGGAATGCAACGTTTTATTGGCGTGGAATCAATTAATAATGAAAACACACATTCATACACATATACATTACCTAATAATTTGAATGGTGACGAAAGATATATTGTCGTCAAATATGTTGGTGATTCCCAACATCTGCCAGCTGAAGGTAGAGCTGATTTCAATATGTCAAAATCAACCATTGAGATCAGCAATATTGAAATCAATAATATAGTAAGTTATGAAGGTGACATAAGATTGTCATTTGATACTAATGTGCAAGGCAGACATAATTTTGCGATTAGTTTAAACGATGTTCCACTTGGTATGGCAGCAAGTAATAATGGAACACTTTCCTTTAATTGTCAATTACCATCTGATATTCATATTGGTGAGTATCAATTATATATTGTTTCACCACAAACTATTATGTTTGATTATTTTGAGAATGATGGTATTGATATTGAAGTTATCCCTGCAGATCTTTCCTTTGAAGACATTGAAGATTCAACAATTAAAATAGGTAGCACATTTACTTTACCACATCAAGTTAAAGATAAGTATGGAGTTAATCTTACAGGTACATTCAAATATGAAATGAATGGTGATGTCAATGTCTATCCTAATGATAATAAAATTGAGTTATCTAATACAAATGATATTAGTATTAATGTTTCATTCGAGCCAGAAAGCAATGACTTCAATAATGTTAATGAAACAGTTTTCATTACTATGGAGAAAAACGATGTTATTGTTACTATTGATAGTGTTGATGCTGTATATCGTGGACAAACAGAAATACCACTTACAATCACATTTGATTCGTTAACAACTAACAGTACATTATATCCTCGTTATAAGATATACATTGAAGATCAAGAGATAACTAAAACAATAAACAACACTTTTGATATGCCTTTGAATTTACCAAACAAAGATCAATATGTATTACGCATAGTATCTGATGGCAATAGTATATTTAACGAATTTGATACAGCAAATAATTTCATTCTTGAAAACAAGAATATTGATACAATTACTGTTGGAGAAACAGATGACTTTGAAACTGCAACTACATTAGCAAAGGCATTGGATTTAGTTGGCGATAATGGTACTATTATTATTACTAAAGATTTACAAAACGAAGAATGTTATAATGATAGAACAGTTAGTATTATTGGAAACAATAGAACTTTAACTAATTGCAATATAAAGAATGATGGCATTCTTACTGTAAATGATTTGACTTTTGCTGATAGTAATAATAGTGTTATTATTAATAATAACGAATTATATATTGAACATTGTACTTTTATAGACAATAATGCACAATATGGTGCAGCTATATATATTGATAGTAAAAATAATAATACCGAGATTATTAACTGTGTGTTTAATCATAATGTCGCTTCATTATATGGTGGAGCAATCTTTTCAAATAAAGGAAATGATGTGACTATTCAATATTGTACATTCGGTGAATTAAATTGTGCAAATAATCATGGTTCATCTATATCAACCAATGGAAATATGTATATAAAAGAAAATATTTTCTACAACAATAGAGGTAATGATGAAATTTATGTCATGAATGGAACACTTGAAGCTGAAGATAATTACTTTGAAGGCAGCATAACAAATATTAATAACCTTAATGGTAATGTATCTGCTAACCTTAATTATTGGGGATATAATAACATTGATGATATTGAACAGACTTGGGCTGGTCAAGTCATTGTTGACAATTGGCTGATCAGCCATTATGAAGTGCATTATACCGAACCTGTCTTGGGTAACGTGCAAACACACATTCAGGGTAAGATTAGTCAATACCAAAGCAGACTAAAGACAGAAATAACATCATATAAAGATTTGGAAGGTAAGATGAAGCTTGGCGAATATTATTATGATCTTAACTCCGAACAGATAACAAATGAAAATGTGTTATACATCGGACAAGAAAGATTTACGTTAAATGATTAATCATCAGAGGCATTATTATGATAGAGAACATTCAATTTCGTGACACAAATAATAAAGTAACTGTTACGATAGACAATCAATCCTTACAATCTTCAGATATAAAGGAGATTATTCGATTGCCTACAAGCATAATCGGACGTGCAGATGCAATTTTATATGCACCAATTGATATTAATATGATGCTTGTAGTGCCTACTGACGAAGAAGATTCCACACAATATCAGCAAGTTGTTGAGAAAGGTTTTGTCAATATCAGTATTACAAACATTAATCAAAGTATTACTTATGATGAAAAGAAGCATTCATTCAGAGATGGTATTATTCAGACTACTATGACTGATAAATTAGGTGTTGGCGAGTACATATTAAACATCACTTATGCAGGTAATAATTATTATGAGCCAACAACATTATCATATCAGTTCAATGTTGGCAAAAGAAAGGTTGAATGTCAATTCCATACAAATGTGAATGGTGGATACCCAGGAGCAACAATAGAAGTGCCATTAACGTTATTTGACGCATTAAATGGTAAAACAATAAATAATTGTACAATAAATTATACATTCAATGATGTCAATTACATTACACGAACCAATGGAGCTGGATATGCAAACCTAACTTTGACAATGCCGAATGTTGACAAAGATCAT